>Ga0126342_10003076_pt1 | contig 27144 bp, 21 predicted proteins | sample Cyp1metagenome_FD_92528 | JGI IMG/M metagenome (GOLD analysis project Ga0126342, IMG submission 92528) | Coral microbial communities from Lord Howe Island, Old Settlement Bay, Australia - Cyphastrea 1 metagenome | ecosystem: Host-associated > Invertebrates > Cnidaria > Coral ... | reverse complement strand
GTTTTTTATTGTTTTTTTTGGTTTGTTTTATTTCAACAAATTTCAAACACTATGTTTTTGGCCGTTTTGATGGGTTGATGGTCAGATTCACTGAGCTTTGGGTCGTGACAGGAGGTGATTAAGATGAGTATCGGCCGACCTCACTAAACTTGTGGTTGATTCTATACATACCCTCTGGTAATTTAACATCGCTATTGAAAATGGCCATAGAAATAGTTGATGTTCCCATTAAAAATGGTGATTTCCTATAGGTATGTAAATGTTTACCAGAGGGTAATCCCCAAGAAGTTGAACTCATTCAATCCCAATTGTTTGGTTAGTTGTATCCCGCAGCTGAACAAATCCTATTTACTCAATTCTGGATCTTTAGTTGACGGGCAGTCTCCAAAATCCCTTTTGGTTGTTTATGATTCGGCATTATGCTAGCCAAGATGTTACAATGTTGGGGGATTATAATGAGCCATGGGAATCCCTTTGAACCAACACGTATAAAATGGGACGACAGAGGGTTCCGAACACCTTCTTCGCGACGATGAGGTCTCATCGTCCTTGATGCTGGGTTTGAGGTACCGCTGAGACGACAATCAATCTGCGCTGTTGCTGTACCATGGGTGAAACATGGCCTTGCTGATCAATAGCTTCTGTATTTTCCTATGTTTAGGTTTGTCCAAACATGGACCAAAGGGTTGTTTTAACAGGGAAATGACGACAAACCTGACAAACCATCAAATTTATCACACTTTCAAAACCAATTTGAGGACATGTCAAAAAGAACGCATCAAATATGGAGTTATATACTAGCCAACAAATACTTTGGTATGATACCCATCTTGGTGATGTTTTTCAGCAACATAGCGGGCAAACGCCCCCACCATCCACAACATTTACGGTAGGTAACCCAGAATGTCCCAAATCACGCTAAGTAGACAATGGATGGCGAGCGAGTTGGGTCGACCTTATACACAAAGCAGATGGACTCTGACGGTGCTCCCAATTTTAGCCATGGCTTCACTGGGATTTCCTTCGTTTGTGACACTTAGTCCAGGTAGTTGAGCGAAAAGAGCCAAAGTTGAACATATGGCGCTCGTCTCGCCAAGAAAATGTGCGGATTCCACAACTGGACAAGTTGGCTCTGGACTGGTGGAACGTTGAGATTTCAACTGGAACCCCCAAGAATGGTCATTTGGTCATTTCTCGCGATGCTTCTTGGTGGTGCCTCATAGTTAATTATATAATTATACAATGTTATATAGTTAATATAATTTATATATATATATAGATATAATTATATATATGTTAATATATATATATATATATAAATTATACATAGCTAAGTTGATTGAACTGTTCCATCATTTATAACTCCAATAAGCAGCTTGGTGTATCGAAGTGGTCAAGTCGTTTTCAAGGGGGAAGTTATAGCTCCGAGCTGGACAGCGGAACGCTGAGTGAAAATGCTGAACGTGACCCCCTGAAAGATGAACGTCTTGTTGAACATAGATCAGGTTTTATCCCCATGGTTAGAGAATTCACAACTGGGTGGTTTGGAACATTTGGATTATTTCTCCATATATTGGGAAGAACCATCCCAACTGACTAATATTTTTCGGAGGGGTTGAAACCACCAACCAGACAAGCAAACGACATTCGTTACCGTCCTTTTGTTAGAAAAAAACTTGATGTTGTTGGCAGCCAGCACTATCGAAGAGGTTGGTTGTTGTTTTCTTTTAATAACAGTGTCAAACAAGACCCCCCAAAGCGATTTGCAAGCAATGTTTGGGATGTTGAAATTGGTTGCCCAAACATTTGGACATGGCATGTTGACAAGCCTTCTTCCAAGCTACTGTACCTTTGGTGATCAAACATGTCAGTGCAAAACCATCAATTGTTGTTCCCATCTATATCGGATGGGTGGGTAGTTTAATCCTTTAATCTGTTGCTTTAAATAGGGATGCAAACGATACAGGGACTATCAGACTCTCAAATAGCAAGTTATTTTCGCAGGGTATCTAAGATTGGCAATGTGTAGATGTTTTGAACTGTTGGGCAGTGTTTCCAGCCATGTTTTTTGTTCCCAGCCGTGGAGCCTGAGGTCATGTCTTTGCCTGACTGGATTTGATAGGCAGTTGACATGGTTACTTTGGGTGCAAAGTTGACCAAACAGAAGTTTGACAACCTTGGTAACTCTGGTTATGTTAGTTGCCATCAGGGGTATCTGATATGTTTCCGTTCATTTCAGAAACTTATACAAACATTTTTTGCTTGGTGATAAGAGCGTGCTCAACCTGATGTCCTCAAGGGCTATGCCATTGCCCAAGCTATGAAGTTCATTTATTTGGATTTTTTGGGGTTGCCATTGAATTCATCATTGATAACCAAACTAGCAGCGTCCTTGCTGCTACCTTTGTGTTTTTTTGCGTGCCCTATAGTGGCGGACCATTAGGGACCAACCCAACCTTTCGTTTCACCCATGTGGCGACAGCCCACTGTCTGATGATGTCTGCGGTTTCCGGAAAAACATGAAAAAATGCTTGGCCATGGCTGAGTTGGCAGCACCATGGAGTAAGAGCCTGGATGGTTTGCCCCACATGGATCCAGACGGTGGATCTCCTGGCCTTTTTCGGTGAAAAATCCCAGGTTTTTCACGTTGGGAAATTGGAACATCATGGGACCACGGAGAATCGAATATTTTCGACATGTCAGTTTTCAGGGGCTCTTTTCTTTGGCCGTGCGGAAATCGACAGTCGAGTTCAGAATAGTCGCGTGTTTGCAATTAATTATGTCATATAGCATGATTATAGCAACCCCCAGATCACGGACACTTTCGAAAAGTCAATTTCTGCTAAAATGTACAGTGGAAGGATGTGGAAGGTGGTAAATAAAGTACTTTTCTGGATTGTTGGTTGCTATGCCCATGCTGCATGCTGTCAAAAAGAACTGTTTTCCCAGATGGCACCGCTGCTGTTGCTGATCTTGATCGTTTTCCCGCAATATTTTCTTCGAAACAGGTAGCTATATATACCATGAGATGGAATGCTCATGGTGCACGACACTGCGAGTTATCAAGATGATGGCATGTGCATTTAGTGCATTTGCAAACAAACGTCTCTTGTCCACCAATGCTATTTCAATGTTCCAAACGAAAAAGCACAACTGCACCGAAGTAACCATGGCAGCCAAAAACAAAACAGCGAGGTTGGATCAGATTATCGTTGAAGCGTAGAACATGAGCGGCGCGAAGCGCTGGTTGGTGTCCGGCATCATCCAAGATGAGGCAGGGAAGAGGGGGCTCAAAGTCATTGGGGTTAGTAATTATATATGTGTAGTGTGTGTGTATAATATTTATATATATATATATTCCATTATATACCAACAACACAGTATGATTTGCTAATTAACATCTCCAAAAACACGGTTAAATGCGCCATGTGATTAAAGTGGATTATAATATAAACATATATATATAGTATATATATTGATATATCATATATAGTATATATATAAATACACACATACATACTTATGTCGGCTTTATGTCCCCATGTTTCTGTTACTATCCCCTTAATTTCAGCTTGTTCTTCTCGAGGAGCCGGAGCCCGCGAAGAACTTCAGGTGGGCTTTGGTGGGTTCCAAACAAAAGGTGGAAATTCCTGAACTTCCGTACTAAACCCATGGTTTCATTTAGGGAGGCATTATTCAGATATAGCCCAAAAAAAATTGGTCGAAATGTTGGACATCTGGAAATGATGGAGACTTTCGGAACGTCCTGGTCCTGGTGGCTTTTCGGCAGTGTTTCTTGGGGTTACTATACTGTATATTAAACAAGCCATAAATGGATTTGAATGGTCTCCAAGTCTCCAAGATATGATTTCACCCCCTACTAAACAGTGATCTCTTGGGGTTCATCCATATCCATCCTGAATTTGAGGATATGAGTGACTTGAACCTTCCTGGTTCTAATATGGAAACTCCAATGGTCCACATGATGCACCAAATGGCACCAAACATCTAAATTCGGGCTAGCTGACCCAACAATCTTCCTGAAGATAGTGGGGATATATATATATATAATATTTGCATATGTGTGGCATCCGGGGCATTGATAATCCAGAATATCTCCAAGCATCAGAGGTTACAGCAGCCCCCCAAAAAGATTCACAAGTAATTTACAGTACCACTTTTTTTAGAGGGACTTTGCATTTCATTTTTTTTGGGGGTAAGGCAAAAGCTCCGGCTATAACTTGCAACCTCAATTCCTGCCTTCAGTTAGATCCTCGTGGCAGGTTTCATTTGGTTCCTCACGCTGAGCTTCGCCTCGCGTGCGGCTGCACAGGGTGAATTCTGCAGTTTCGTGCGGCTGGCACGGTCTTTTTGGGCTGGGGGGGTAGACACGGACTCCGTCCCAGGTGAATGGGGTAACCCACAGAAATATGATGAGATCAGCTAACCCAAATGCCAAATCATGACATAAAATGAAGAAGTTGTGCCAAGAGGGGAGTGATGCCAAATACATCTTATGACATTTTATGTCTAGGAGTCTAGGACAATTTGCCTTGCAAAATGGAAATAAGGCCAACAACCATAGGCAAGTTGAAAGGAACTGGGTGAAGTCATTTCCCATTTTTACAGGGATGGAATGGGAAAAGTGTGATTCTACTTTGGGTATACCAATTTTCCTACTTGACTGCATGACCGGTTTTTTCGTTGGGTGAACTCTTCAGGATCAGAAATAAGTCAGCTCTAAGTAGATTTGAGAACTTGGACGTAAGAAGCTTATACCCCCACTTGCAAGTGGACTATCCCTCCTTATCTCATGGTATAGTCAGGGTTTAGCCCACTTAAACTGCTACCATTTGCTCTCTCAAGGCTCACCGCAGCAGGCACCGTTGGCACCATTCAGTCTGTTCAAAAATGAAACACTCAAGGTGTGCATCAGTTCCTTTCTGGTTGGTGGTTTGGAACATGTTTTTTCCATATATTGGGAATGTCATCATCCCAACTGACCAATATTTTTCAGAGGGATTGAAACCACCAACCAGCTTTCAAATGTTCCACCAGCCTTTTGGATTTGCTGAAGATGTGTCCTCCCATTTGGGACGACCGGATCCACCCGGATCCTCCGGCAGCACCACAGCCAGGTGCCGTTCGGGCGCAACGGCTCCTTCAACGAGACCCCTGGGACCCCCGGGACGGGGAGCAACGAGTCTAGGGACGGAGGCACGGCCGGCACGGCGATCAATTGGGGGTACCCCTCTGGTTAATTAACTGGTTAATAATGGTTAATAATGGTGGTTATGGTTATCCATCATGGGAATGTTAGCCATAACTGGTTGGTGGTTGACCTACCCCTCTGAAACATACGACAGAACCATATATCAGGGCATTCCATTTAGCAACTACTGGCCATGAATTTTTGGTAAACTGGGCAAACCTTGATGAATCATGGATGCGTACGTCGTTTGTTTCAACATGTTAATTATAAATCACAAAGATGAAGAAAGTGGCACATTCCACTAGAAAAAAAAACATCAATCATTTGCTGCATGAACTCCCTGATGAGGTGGCTCTTTGGGTTTCCTCATGCGAGAGTTGCCCTTGGGACAGTGTGACTGGGCAACGTCGTCAGTTTCCTTTGGATTTGCTGTACTTGGTTTGTTTTTTACCACTCGTTCATCCACAGTTTAAACCATGGCTTAGCAGCAAATCAACGCATATATCTTTTTGTGGGTAAACCTTAGTTAGATGGTGAAGTAGTCTCAATTTGTTGAAACAATAGATTATGGACATATGTATATATATATAATGTGACTTTATATGACCTTGCCATGCAAATGTTGTATTTCTGCAGGAAAACTAATATTGACAAAGTCTGGGCCTTCAGTCAAAAATATCCTTCCTCCTGTCGAAAAAGAAATACGGGCCACCCAAGGCCAAGGTGGGAAAAACCACGTGTGACCCTACAACGATATTACTTCGGGGTGCAGTTCCACATGTTGCCTGGATTAGTAAACTCGCAGGCTGTTCAATTGGGGGGGATACCATTTAAGCATCATAATAATATAATATTACTATTTGGACGGTACCCCCACAATTAATATTCCATGGTTTATTACTCTGGGGTTGACATTAACCATAGTCAAAGGTGTTATATCCCAATTTATCAAGGTTATTACCACGGTTATACCCATTAATATCCCGTGGTTGACATGGAGAAGGATTGACCAGGGTACCCCCGCAGCTTCTCTTTAGCAGCTTTTGAGGCACCACCACCTCCACCTCAACTGTGACTAGCAGATCCTTGCTGCAGAAGATGAGTAAAAACACATCCATTTCCTTGGCGGCTCACCCAAGAAACATGAAAAACACGTGGAATTATTATCATCAAGAATGGTCTATGGGGCTAGAACGGGAAGCAACTTACAAACTGAGGTGAGCCAACAAGTAAGGACACATGATGACACATCTTTCAAGCTAAGATTATGTACAGATGATCGGATGATGGTGTTTTGAATCCTTGGAACATGGAATAAATTCAATAGATGGTCAACGAATTGAAGTTTGATCAGCGGAGATGGTGAAAAATGGTGAAATACCTCATGAATCATGGGATATTAGTATGGTATATCCACTATTAGTATTATAATATATATATATATACTGGTTGGTGGTTTGGAACATGTTTTATTTTCCATGTCATATATGGGATGTCATCCTTCCCATTGACTGATATGTTTCAGATGGATTGAAACCACCAACCAGTCATGAACCATGGGAAAAAGAAACGGGATCTGGATTTTACCAACAAACAAATGCTGATTAATCATCAGTATTCACCGTCTACTGTGTGACGTTGGGCAAGACCGTGGTCAATGTACACCCCCCAAAAGAAGATTTACCCTCCAGCAAACAGGGATTACTTCAATGAAAAAGACCCAGCATCTCTTATTATACCGTAGGAATTCAAATCATTTGCACATGTGGGATGTTTCATTTCATATTTGGCTAGTGGTTTCACACGCTTTTTTTCTCCCTCGTATGATGATGATCTCATTATCTTGGGGGTGGCTCAACTATGTGACTGACCCATCAGTCATTATTTGGGAAATCCGTCCATTAAATCCTACTTGTTCTTATAGAGGGTACCCTTTGGTGATATGTTTTTAATCAAACGTAGCAATGGACAATAGCCTATATAAATGGAGGTTTTAGTGGGAAAATCATCTGGACATGATGGACTTTCCGGTAGAGGGTAAATCAGAGTTCTTCTTAGAGAGTAGCCATCCTGAATTCGGAGACAACCACCGCACCTGGCAGCTTGTATTTTTCTCCAGCATTGATGTTTGCTGATATCACTAGCGATCCAGATACTTCTTGGGGACGCCCAGCAAAACCATATCCCACATGTTTTCGAACTACTGTGGATGGTTGCGAAATCCCAATCATCAGTCAAAAAAGGTGGTAAACATCCAATGATTTATAGGCGTTTTACCATCCCAGGTGGCGCAGGATTTCGCAACCCACAGTAGTACAGTTGGATCCATAGGGTATTGTGAATACGGCAGCTGTGGCCTCTCTGGGGTGAGGCTCTACGACCTACACCTCGACTTTCACAAGGTGTTTTGTTCGCACGTTTGGGGGGCCCACACCTTGGCTCAGTTGATTTGGAAGATAGGGCCATAGGGAAACTGGGGCTATTGGTAGATGCAACAAGATGGAGTTGTGAGTTGTATTTAGATGGGTTTTTTTCCACCCTTTCACTGGGGGCCCCTGCCTGCAGGAAACCAAAGTTTCTTGTTTCTACACAAAAACATGTCAGTTTTCCTCCACCTTTTCCTTTCATCCAAGTGGGAGGTGAACTTGTCCTCACCTAAAAGAAACGTGTCTTTGGTAAGATGTTGTGTAATGTGTGGGTTCTTTGAGGTAGGGACAGGGGGACAGGGGGTTGTCAAGGGCCAAACATCTGGTGCCAAATCCAAGAAAACTCGACAAGCATATATACAGAAATGTAGATTCATGATGATTCATGTACTATTCTGGTTGGTGGTTTGGAACATTTATTTTCCATATATTGGGAATAGTAACCCCAACTGACTAATATTTCTCAGAGGGGTAGGTCAACCACCAACCAGTATTCTACTGTGGATTTGGGGTGCAAAAAATGTTTTTGCTTCTCTTGCAAAACATGTCCGAAATCTTCGCCGAATCGTCCCGCACCAGGAGTACAATCAGTTCCAGTTCCACTCTGAGTGCCACCAGCGTCCTTTGTTCGAAATGGCGATGGGCTGGGCGGGAATTTGAGACCTTGGATAGGGTTATCTAATGTTATCTACATACTAGGAGACTTTAGTACATGTGGCTCCCCCAGCTATAATTTGCTTTCGAAATCATCTAACTATGGTTACAAGTCGCATGAAGCCCAGTTGTCCTACTTATAAACCAATTTGCGGCCCCACTTGTAGTTAGTTTAAGCGTTGCGGGGTGAAGTCCGCCAGAAGGCGGTTGATATCATCTAATCCCTCTGGATCGTAAAGTACTTCCTGAGAAAGGATGGATACCCCCCCAAATCATACCCCAAAAATTACAGAACAGGAGGCTGTGAGAGCGCGCAAACTTTGTAGAGCTCAACCCTGTTTTAAACAGAAACCAGATGAATTAGCTTGTGAAACCTGAATCTGTATTAAACACAAAAAAATGTTCCAACCACTCTTGGACCCTCATTGACTGTTTTTTTTTGTGTATTTTTGCTGTTATTTGTTTAAGTTTACGTTTACGTTTGCTCGAGGTTTTGATGAATATTCAAAAACAGGTCCAGAACCAGGAAAAAATCAGACACCAACCAGGTACGGAGCTCGTTTCTTCCGGGGCCCGCCCTTTTAGACCCTGCGTCATGTCGACGAGGCAACTTCCACGTCCAGCTCCATGAGCCGCACCAGCACCACTTCTCTGAGCATCAGCCGCGCGACGATCGCTTGGTCGCCGACCGGGTAGAAGCCGAGGTCAACCCAATGTTAATATGACATCCCTCATACTACCATAAATGTTTAATCATTATATGGGATATAAATGTATATAACATGTTCCGTTTGGAAAGCTCCTCGAGGGCCACCTTTCCCCTTAGAGGAGGCTTTGCTAGAAAAACTGGAAGAGGATCTCAGGGAGGACGCAGTAGAGCTAGTTGAGGACCCCGTCGAACTAGATGCTGAAGAACCTTTGTTGTTGTTACCCTTTCCACTGTTGTTCCAGTTGTTGCCAGGAAAAAAACAAAGGAGGGCTAGGATCGGGCAAAGATCAGAGGCTTCTCCTTTGTAGATTTTGTAGAGTTGGATCAGGATTAGGATCCCGATTCTCACAAGTTTGTGCCGCCCAGCGGTGGTTGTTGGTTTATAAACCCCACGAAATAAAGATACAGTGTATCAGATTATCATCAGTGTATCATAGTGTGTCTAGCATAAACATAAACCATCATGAACCGTTCGGTCCGAGATGTACCCTCTGGTGAACTAACATAGCTATGGAAAATCACCATTTTTAATGGGTAAATCCACTAATAATGGTCATTTTCAATAGCTATGTTAAATTACCAGAGGGTATTCGTTTTAAAATACTATAGCCCAGGCCTTTGGAGCTTGATCGATGGAAGTAGCTGGGAAGCCCCATATTCAACTTGCTGCCTCAAACTGCTGTGCTGCACAGCGTTGGCCATCGAAGTTGCCGTGGGTAGCCCACAAAGGTAACTCCCCAACCATAGGGATTTCATGTTAGCTGTTTGCCCCATTCATCTCGGGGTAGATGGCCTTCATTGTTGGGGTATCACCTTGGGAGGACACCCGCAACTTCCATGACATCAAATTGAATGGGGTACAGTAGTGTAGTCCAGCCCAATTGTTGAGAGAATGATCCCACCGAGCAACTGGGAGGCCACAGATATTTGGCTCAAAAAAAGATTGGAATTGGGTGGAAATAATTTTGGTCTTCCCAGAAAATGCCTGCAACAATAGCAAATTGTGCATGTTCCGCTGGTAAGATGCATCATCCAAAACTAAAAGTATTCGAAGATATTCCAGTGCCATCTTGGCCCAGAAAACGGCCAAGAATTACAAGGATAGCTGATAGCTTTCTGCCGGGGACTGCATTCAGGTAGTAGTTCGACAACTTCTTCTGCTAGCAGCAGCTCCACCAACACCAGCCTTTTGCCCGCAGTTGGTGTTTGAAACGAACGATGAATGCACTTAATCCAAGGGTCGGTTGAGCGGAAAACCTGCAGGATGGATACCTCTTTATTTGGCAAATCCATCGTATCCTGTAAAATAAAAGTTCCCTTGAACCAATCCATTACCCTCCTGTAAACATACAAAAAGCTATGGAAAACCCACCTTGAAAGTGGATCGTGTTCCCAACAGGAAACTATGACTTTTTCATGGTTTTCTATGGTTTTTCCCCATCTTTCTGTATGTTACCCTAGGGTTTTTCACTGATATATTTTTATGGATTGAAGCCACCAAGCAGGTACAATATATTTGACAGACATTGACAGACCCATGTCTGCCATATCCAACGGGACATCCTCCACAGTTTCTGAATGGTTTTCAGCCGAGGGCTCGCCCATTTTTTGGAGGTGCCCTACCAAAAAAAGGGGTCGCAATCCCTTCATCGAAACAGCACATTTGTACAGCCCGATATGAGAAACTGCCATGGTTCAGTAGTGGACATATATATATATAGATTATATATATATATATATATATATGTATGTATATATATCTGGGTAAATTATAACGACCTCACTGCGACCGAACTCTGGAATCATGATTTATTTGAGGGAAATCATCCCCAATTGGCCCAACAAGTCAGGTTAGTGAAATATTATAATTTACCCAGATATATGTATATATCACCCTCTGCTTATTTAACATAGCCATGGTATAGATGGCCCATAGAAATTAGATGGTTTAACTATTAAACATTGTGATTTTCCATGGCTATGTTAGTCATAACCAGATGGTAACTTTTTGTTTCCACCAAAAAAGAATGTCGATTGTCAAGGGCAAGCAAGGGGTTCTCGCCAAATTGCCTTCCATTTCTACATGGGTTTCCTACAAGATGGGCCCCTATAGTTGCAAATACTGTAGATGCAAATATATATATATATATATACAATGTGGTGCCCCCCATTTATAAGTTGGTTTTTAAGCCCCAGTAACTATAGTTATCTATAGTTATAAGTACCATAGTTATTGGGGTTAATTATATAATTACCAACTTAGCTATCCTGGGGGCCTCACATTGTATATATATATAGATAGTTGCTCCTATTCAACCATAGATTTACCTCCACCACAAGTGCACAAGTCGTAAAATGTTATCAACCAAGGTGGCCAAACCACCTTTTCTGTTGGTGAAACCCTCCTTTTTGCTGCTCAAACCATCAAAAAGTAAACTGGCTGGTAAACACATCATATCTTGGTTGGTGAAATCCCATGTTTGGCTGAAACCAACATTTTCTTGGATGTACTGAAAGTTTCTATTTTTTCTGCTTATTATTTTTTTTTTCTGGTTGGTAATTCCTGGGTTTGGCAAAGATTTTGGGTTATAGCCCCATAAACCCATGCTATCCTCATGTCAAATCCTAACCCATATGATCCATGGTGCTGGTATATTTACCTACATGACTGGGTGATTTTGTTCGGGTGAATCCTGGCAAATATACCATCACCATGGTTTGCATGTGGGTAATGTTTCCCATGAAATCCTGGATTTGGCGAAGATTTTGGGTTATAACCCCATGCTATCCTCATTTTCCCATGAAATGCGCCTGAATTTTCCACGCCATCCGCATCTCCGCGCTGGGAGGAACGTCGAGCACCAGCAGCTTGACCCGGAGTTCGGCGACTTGGACCACCGCAGCTGGGATTGGGGAGTTGGGAAACCATAGGATCACCGGAACATATATGGAACATGGAGATTTCACCAAGAACACTGGAGATGTTCATGGGAGTTAGAGCTGATTTCTGATAGCTAAGTTGATGTACATCACTTGGTTAAGTAAGGTTTATGGGGATATAAATATAGTTGATGGGGTTGTAAACCAACTTGCAACTGGGGGCGTCACCTTGTAACAATCGTGAAACATATGGGTTTATACGGAATAAGAAAACTGGAGATATTCATGGGAATTAGAGCTGATTTCTGACAGCTAAGTTGATGCACAAAACTTTGTGAACTAGGGTTGATGGGTGATACAACCGCAGTTAAAGGGTGAAAAAACTTTTAAAAAACGGGGAAGCCTTTCCGACATCCACGTGGTAAACCAAATTAAATAAACCATCCCCAATCAAGGTTTATCATTTAGTATGCCCGTTCTGACTATGATTGGGACAGTGTATTTTTATTGACCCCCACATGGTTGGTCAATGGGATTATTAGTTTATTATTCCCCATAGGATCCATGTATGGTATATATGCTAACATTTGGGGTATATTGATGGTAAATGTCACCATATATAGCATACATGGATCCTATGGGTTCTGGTTGTGGGCTTCGAATATTCATTGTTTCTCATCCATACTTGTGATGGTTGGTTGAGATACTGATAGTCAAGATATTTAATGATAAATTGACATGAACTGATGTTAATTGATACAGTGCAAGCACCTATCTATCAAATATATGAGTTTCTATCGGTCTTTATTTCTTAATTTCTATTTCTATCTAATACATCCCAAATGCTCCATGTATGGAATATTTACCAACATTTGCCCTAAAACTCACCCAAATGTAGGTAAATATACCATATATGGATCATATGGGTATCTATCTATCTATCCATCCATCCATCTATCTATCCATCCATCTATCTATCTATCTAACAGGAGACAGATCTTGTCAGATGGCCAATTCCTTCGCATCTTCCCGTGCCGTGGGAGCTGGGATGTCCTGGAGTGGCCTCTGGTTATGGCTAACAGTTTGCAATGGTATAGATGGCCCATTTGAGGATGGTTTAAAACGTTCTTGAAAATGGCGATTTTCCATGGCAAACTGTTAGTCATAACCAGAGGGTATATAATTTTCCTATACGGAGTTGAGGTCAAGGAGTTTGGGGGGAAAAATCAGCAGATGCTCATCCTTGACGCTTCCTGAGGCCACCGTAAGTTCCAGCAGTACCATGTCACATAGCACCACGAGCACCAGCAGTCTCTCCAGGAGTTGTACAGAGTAAAGCTGGGTGGATTTGGTGGGGCCCCCAAGATAGCTAACTTGGTTTTCAAGTACAACAAGGTCTACGGAGCACAGAAAGGGAGAGAGAGAGAGAGAGTTCTATGATCGATGGGGTTATGTCACACCCAGTTGAACATCAATGAGCCTTTTGTTTGTCGCATATCCAGGTTTTCCATCCAAGCCAAAGGATACTTGAGGTAGGGCATATGGAGACGTCACCAGCACATGTTGCATACCCTGCGGTAAACCAACAATGAACGTAGACAATTTTCACGGAGAAACCTGTGCATTGCAGTCAACCAGAAACCAGGCCCGAAACGTGGAACCTTGCACGTTGGCAAGATCCCTTGTTGTGCAGGACCAGCAGTACTGCAACCAGCATGACGACTAGTAGCACGCTCACAAGCAGGACCAGCAGTACTGCAACCAGCATGACGACTAGTAGCACGCTCACAAGCACCACCAGTAGCAGCAGGAGTTTTTTGGATGCGATTGGAACATATGGACCTATCCTTGCCTGTTTTTAAGAAAACCATGACACAATCATATAAACAAAAGTGTTTGGTTTAGATGTTGTTTTTGCAGCTGAATTCTGGGATTTGTTGTTTTCATTATGCACGTCAACATCGTCAACGTTTTGGCCGTGTGTGCCATTGTTTTTAGCTACAACACTCACACCATAAATATGGTTGATGAAACAAACATTGTGAACCCAATAGACCATACTTATAAACCCATCGATATGATTATCCCATAGGATCCATGTATGCTATATATGGTAACATTTACCATCAATATACCCCAAATGCTAGCATATATACCAGCACCATGGATCCTATGGGTATGGTTATAAACCCATATAAAACAGATATATCCCCCAGCATCCACAACCAATCCACCAATCCCCCGCTGCGACTCCAACGTAGTCCATAGTCCACAGATGTTTGGTTTCGTAGTTTGCCCACTGTGGTTTTCATATGTTTTCACAGAATATCTAATATCATCCAATAGATTAGGTATATAGTATATGTCCCATTTCATAACCAAGAAACCCAAGTTTTTATTTATCAAATATATCATCCATATCTTTCATATAGTTAAAAACCTCATGAAAACACCTATATTTGATTATTTGATTGTTGATGGTCGAATTCCATTGAACACACATGTCATTAATTCACAGTAATTCCCTGAACCAGTGGTATTTGGTATTTTTGATGCTCCAACATCCGACACCGGAACCGTTGTAGGTTCTGCGACTACTTCCAGCACGGTCTCGAGCACTGCCACATCGAGCACCAGTGGCACTAGCAGCTCAACGAGTGTCAGCAGCAGCAGTTCCGTCCCTTGGCATAGAACTAATGGCAATTTCATGGGATTTTTCATTGGACATTGAGGGTTCTTTGAGTGGGATTTAAAGAACACAGCTATTGATAGGAGTCGTTGAATGGACCTTTCTGGATTTGTTTATCTTGGATTTAGCCGCCCAAAAATGTGATTTCAACTGGGATTTTCATCTTGATTCAATGGGATTTAACCACACACTGTGATATTTACTGGAAATTTATCTAGGGTTGATTTACAAATAGGGTATTGCAGAGGTACATCGAACTGGCTAGATGGAGGGGCCTTCCTGATTTTTGTTGGCCATTTGGATAAATGTTCGGGAGAAAATCTGGGAAATTCTGATATCTTTAAGGGCTATTTAGAGTGAATAATGAATAGCTGGTTGGTGGTTTCAAACATTTTTTTATTTTATTTTCCATTTCATAGATATATGGGATGTCATCCATACCATTCACGAACTCACTAACTCATATTTTTCAAGATGGTTTTTGCATTGCCAACCAGATAGGACCTAAAGATTTTAGGCCGTTGGTTGATAGTTCCAGGATGCTCCAGGATGTTCCAGATGGCCCTTTGTTGATGCTGGGAGTGCGGGGAATTTCTGGGAGCTTTTTGGGAATTTCATGGAAATTCTATTCACAGATGTTTTTACCCATTACTGCTGGGTGGTTTGGAACTTTTTCCATTCAGTTGGGAATGTCATGAATGTCATAATCCCAACTGACTTTCACTCCATGATTTTTCAGAGGGCTTCGTCAAGCACCACCAACCAGATCAAAAATCTCAAACCGGAAATTCAAGAAGGTCCCAGCTATCCCATAGGATCCATGTATGGTATATATGATTTATATATGCTAACATTTGGGGTATATAGATGGTAAATGTTACCATATATAGGAGCACCATGGATCCTATGGGTATGGGACATGATCGAACTGATTGAAGCTACTGAATCTCTCGTCAACATCGTTCTCTCGAAAGTTCTTGGGATGACTTTGACCGTGGAGACCGTGGAAACGCTTCGACAAAGCAACAGAGAATCACCATCATCTCACAAAGAAATTGGCTTGTATGAAAGTGTGTTTGTTTCACACAGCTAGTAAGGGAACCACATGTGTTTCACCAGACCAGGCAGATTTTTGACTGGCAAGTGTGTATGACACTACATGTTCATCATCTTCACTCACCCGCATACATATTATTTGGGTAAATTTCATCACGACCCCACTGCAACCCAACCCTGGAAATAATGGTTAGTAAGGGAAATCATCCCCAAATGGCCTTAAGATTCAGGTTAGTGAAATATGATAATTTACCCAGCATTATATATATATTACATGTTACATATTACATATTAATATATATATATATATATATTATGTATACTACTACATATTACATATTACATATATTACACTATTAGTATACAAGATGTGTATGTTCAAGAGACTGTCCTCTATTTTTTTGTTGGCCCAACGTATCAGACAGCGGTGACTCAGGGGACCCAGACAACAACGTCCAGCTCTGCGACCAGCAGAAGCACCAGCGGCACATCTTCATCGACACTTGGGGAAGTGGGAATGGGATTTATATGGATTTATTGGGACCTAATGGGATTTAATGGAATTTTATAGTGATTCAATGGGATATGAATGGGATTTAGCCTCTGGTCAACTGTCACATAACTATGGAAAGATCCACCATGTTTAATGGGTAAATCAACTATTTCGACTGGGCCATTTTCAATAGCTACGTTAAATTACCAGAGGGTAGATGGGATGTGGGGAAGTGGGGAAGAGGGGAGGTGTGGTGATTTGAGTTTTATGTCTGCAATCTTTTTGAGATTGAATTACAAGTACAAGGTGGTGCCCCCCAGTGATGTTTGTTGGTTTAGATTCGCCCCAGTAACTAGTTCGTTATAAGTACCATAAACCATAGTGAAATTGGAGTTATAATAACCAACTTAGCTATCGAACGGTGGCCTCACATTGTAACTTTCAGGTCTAATTTTTGGTGTTGGATTTCTTCATTGTTGAGGCCCGCATGGGTAAATGTGAAAAATCATTGGGGAGAACAGAAGATTTCTGACCCCTTTTCCCCAATGGTAAAGTGAAAAGCACCGTACTCTAGATGTAATTGTAACATAGAGAGATGGATCTATATACATACTGCCAAACTAAATACGATTTCTGGGGTGTTTGTTTTGTTTTTTTGCAAGGAAAGGAAAGCATTGGATAGGGCAATGTAGACCAGGATGCATGTTTTACACTGCAGATGATGCATTAGTGTCTCAGAAGCAAAGTCTATCTCGTTCATATGCAATGTGCACACCAGATACAGTAAGAGCGCTAGAAACCATTAGCAGTCCTTTCTAGAGAGATTAAAGATGATTGGACATGACAAAGGTCACTTCGGTGAATTTTGAGGATGACTTTCCAAAAGGACGACATAGACAGCCATCCAGAAGGGTAGCCGAAGTCTTAGTTTGGCAGTGGAAAATCCCACATTGCATCCATTTACAGGGGATCTTCAGTTGACATGTTTGATGACACCGGAGGGTTAAGCCACGGCGTTTCAGGAGCAGTAGCTCTTCCACAGCCAGCAGTTCCACCAGAACAACTTCCACCAGGACGGTCAGCAGCAGCACACAGACAAGCACAAGCCTCACCATCAGCTCAACCACCACCAGCAAAAGCAGTAGCTCTACCCAGACAACTTCCATAAGTGTGACATCAACCACCCCCTTTACCACCACCACCAGCACCAGCAGCACGAGTGGAACCACAAGCCGCACAACATTTACAGTGACAAGTGTCACGAGCACAATGTCAAGCAGCACAGTCAGCAGCACCTCGACCGGAACCAGCACCCTCACGAGCAGTTCAACGACTGCCAGCTCAACTGCAACTACAAGCACCAGCAAGACAGTCAGTATGACAACAGCAACCATATCCACCACCTCCTTTAGTGAGACATCCAGCACCACGGCCAGCACATCAAGCATTACCACCACCAGCAGCCTCACAAGAAGCTCAACACGAAGCACAAGCCTAACAACTTCTTCATTGACAAGCTCTACAACTGCCACCTCAAGCACCAAATCCAGCACGTCTGCAACAACAACCAGTAGCCTGACAACCAGCTCAACAAGAAGCACAGTCACAACAACGTCATCATTCACAAGCTCCACCACTGCCACGGCCAGTACCACTTCCAGCACATCCGCAACGACATCGAGCTCAACAAGAAGCACAAGCATATCAACGACATCATTGACAAGCTCCACCACTGCCACAGCCAGCACCACTTCCAGAACCTCTACAACGACAACCAGCAGCCTTACGACCAGCTTAACTTCAAAAACATTGACAACAACCTCGTCTTTGACAAGGTCTAGCACTTTCACCCTCATCAGCACTGCAACAGTAACCACCTCAAGCTCGAGCGTTACATCTAGCACGACCACAATCACAACATCCCTCACGCAGACGACAAGCACAAGTTCATCAATCACAAGCTCCAAAAGTGCCACATCAAGCACAACCGCTACCAGCACCTCAAGTACAAGCAACAGTACTACAAGCACATCAAAGACACACACCACCAGCACAAGTTCCTCAATCACAAGCTCGACAAGCGCCACCACTAGAACGTTGACCACTTCCAGCACCACCATCACAACATCAGTTACACGGACGACCAGTACAAGTTCCACAGTGACAAGCTCCAGAAGTGCCACGTCCAGCACCACACTGAGCCTTACTTCAACCACAAGCAACAGCACTACATTGACATCAAAGACTGAGACAACTAGCACAAGTTCCACAGTCACAAGCTCAACAAGTGCCACATCAAGCACGACTATTACTATGACCTCAACTACAACCAGCAGCCAGACCATGACTAAGACCACTCGCAGCAGTACGACAACTACCACTTCTATCAGCACCACCTCTTCCATCTCTACAACTGTCACTTGGTACTGTGCGAAATCCTGCACCACCTGGAGTTCCCTGGGGTTCTGGGATGGTAGAAAGCCATAGAAAGCCATAGAAAGCCATAGAAAGCCATAGAAAGCCATAGAAAGCCATAGAAAGCCTATAAACAATGAGACATAATGGGATATTTACCACCTATTAACTGGTGATTGGGATTTCTTCCACAGTATGTGGATTTATGTGGTATGTGGCATGCTCATTTGCTGAGGGTTCTTGAACAGCAAGATCACGCACCACTTGAAGGCCGATTTTGAAATATCAAAATAACGATGATGGGCGACTTCTTGGGCTTGATGTTGAGGAAACCAGAAAGAACACCCACCTTTTTTTATATATACCCATTTGGTACACACAGCGAAGGAAAACCATATTTGTTCATTTGTTCCAATTGGTATATAATTTTATGGACAATTTTCCGTATGGTCAACTACCAGAGGCTATTTCCGGGTGTTCCATTTTTTTTGGTTTTTATTTGTGTGAAACAATTCATGTTTCATCATGGAATATAGATGTTTGGGGGCTCCAATTGTAGCCTATCGCGGGGGGGCTTGTTGTTTGTTCGCATCATTTCCCCTGAAGCCTGGGGGGGGTGAAACGGGGAAACCATGAAGCACTGTTGCATAGTGATCTGTGCATAGTGACCCATAATATCGGAAATATGATGTCATAACCCATAGGATCCATGTATGCCATATATGGTAACATTTACCATCAATATACCCCAAATGTTTGCATATTTATATATATATATATATATATACGCATGGATCCTATGGGTAATATTCTGTCATATATCACGATCATGTGTTTTGGAATTTGGAATTTACGCTTGGCTTTCCAGAAAGTCAAAACAAATCCAGACGATTGTATTGTGAGACATTTTACTCAACCCTTTATGATAGATTCTCAAGACAAGACAAAGCTTACAGAGGTTTATTGAAGAATTCTGCGGTTTGTAGTTGATTAGTGGCTTGGGGGACTTGAGGTCCATGCGCCCGAGAAATCGAAGATAAGACTTGAAACATGATCAAACATGACAACTAGATTTCTGGGATGTAAATCCGTCCGCACCTCGGACTTCTGAGGTTACAAGCCTCTTGGCAAGCAGCTGAGGGCCGTACCAGGTGGAGGGGGCCAACGATTCCGATGGGACATCCCCGTAGTTGTTTTTAAACCTGTCAATTCTGACCCATTTTGACACAACACTGGCTTTGAAAATGCATGAACATAGGGCGAATACTAATATTCGTACATACCAGAAAACACCCAATTTGATGATTGATCATCATCACCGATAGGATCCATGGTGCTGCTATATATGGTAACATGGATCCCATCAATATACCCCATTTATGTTAGCATTTTTCTACCAGCACCATGGATCCGTCATGGGTTTAAGTCATTTTCCCGTTTGACTTTTCACCAAAAACACCCAACTGGATTCTCTGTGAAGATCCCAAGGCACCAGAACAAGTAGCAGCACCAGCTCCAGTGCATCGCAGCACGGTAGCAGATTGGTGGCCCCAGTGGACCCCTACAAGATCTACAAGGTGGTGCCCCAGTTCGTGAACGCTAAGTTGGGGTTCACAGAACTCCAATTTCACTATGGTTTATGGTAGATATAACGAACTAGTCAATGGGATGAATCTAAACCAACAAACATCACTGAGGGGCACCACATTGTAGGTTTACTCATCCGGGATGTACTCCAATGATCATACCATCAATTCCATGCAGATGGCCTGACAGAACAGCCTCGTGGGGCGATATTGATGATAATGTCAACCCCGGATTTTGCTAAACCATGGTTTATTAATTAGGGATAAATAGGGGGTATTCCCCCAATATAGTCATGATTTAAGATACTTTGTTATGGTAGCCTCCCAATTAAACAGCCGAATTTGGGGTTTAATCCAGGGTTGACATTGTCGATTCTTTGGCCCCCGAAGAGGAGCTTCAGATAGCTTCAGGCCGCAGCATCGTCTCGGAGTGTCCAAACTCCTCCATCTTGCCATGTCTCTATTTCTTAGCAAAGTGGTGTGTCACCGGGCCTCCAAATGATACTGATTACCCTCTGGTGAACATACAAAAAGCTATGGAAAGATCCACCATTTTTAATGGGAAAATCCACTATTTCAATGGCCATTTTCAATAGCTATTTTGACATAACCAGAGGGTATATAATAACACTGAGAGGTTTGTGCATAAACAACATGAAACAATCCCATGCTTCGGAGTCACTTCGAAGTAGATAGTTCTGAGCCTTGCCACCACGGCTAAACCGGCTGGTTGTGTGTCTTATTCATAGCAATCACCCCCAAAGATAGAATATTGTTTCCAGGATGTGAGTTGACAGATGATATTTACCCAAAAATGTCCAGGGTTTTCCGCTTTTCCATCTATGGGGTTGCTATAATCTTGCATTCCCTCCAGGAATCTAACATGGCAACATCCTCATGTAATTCGATGATTTTGAGCTCTAAATCTTTGTAGTTTGGGGGGTTCCTGGCTAGCAATGTTTGATTACTGGGTAGATCCATTGTCCATTGATCGGTCCGATATCCGTCAATATTTCAGAATATGTCCGGAATGATATCCAAATTTGTATCCACTAATATCCATCAACATCAAAAAAATATCCATCAATATGTCATCCATATGTCACAAACATCCATAGCTATCCACCCATGCATTATTAATAAGTGTTTATTCATACTCATTCATAGCCACCCTACATAGATTAATCAGTGTTTGATCAATGGGAATTTCTGGACCCCAATGGTACCGTACCATATAAGCCAATATTTTACAGGGATATTCCCTTACATAACCTTTACATAGGCCTTACATATGGTAGGTGCCTCCAACTTAGCATCATTGATTAAATCACCATTTGGCCACGGTAAAATCATTATGTTCCAGATTGAAACCATCATGTTCCATAGTAAAATCATCATTTACCGACATGGCCTAAATTGATGTGAGAAATTGAGAAAACCCTAAGTCATCATCATTCCGTCATCACAAAAAAACACATCATTTTCCGTTATTTCACTGAAATGGCCGAGGAAACCCAGGAAACCATAGGAGGAAACGCCCATCCCATCCATCCCCTGGCGTTCCCAGGACCAGCTTCAGCTCCAGCAGTAGCAGTTCCACCAGCAGCGCCCCGCGCGGAGCCGCCTGCCGCAACGTCCTGGGGGGCGTGGCCATAGCGGAGCCGCTGGAAGGGCCGCGGATCTGCGCCTTGGAAATCTTTGGAACATGGGAAGATGGCAGTACCCTCTGGTTATGTCAAAATAGCTATTGAAAATGCCTATTTATAGTGGATTTACCCATTAAAAATGGTGATGTTCCATAGTTATGTTAGTTTACCAGAGGGTAAAGTCCACCGATAGGATGGATGGTTGCGAAAGCCTGCACCATGATGGATGGTTTATGTTTATCAGGGGTTTCAAGCTGTAAACATCGAAAACAACCGTGCAAAACCCACCAAAACCCATGATTTTCAAAAGAGGAAAAGCTTCAAATCGAGTCGTTTGGGAGACAGGGAGGTCCTTGTTGCCACGGCCGGCCCACTTGTTGCCTGGGCTTAGGTGACATCGGAGCCTGGGAGGAGGACGAATGGCAGTGTGACTCGCTGGTGGCAGCTGGGAGATCTTGGGTGTTTAACACACCAATAACTTGTCCACTTGATAAGTTTTAATATACAATAACTTGGTGTAACAACCTGGGGTTCTTATTGTATGTTATTGTTGTTTAAGTATGTTTAAGTTGTGTCTGTTGATCTTGCTGGCGGGAGTAAGAGTTCGTTGCTTGGCACATGTCGATGAAAACACCTTGGCCTTTGCCTCCCTTGGCACTACAGGACAAAAAACCCTTGTTTTCCGTATTTGGCAGGGGTAGTATGAAGATGAAGATGAATCAAGAGAGATTTCGTGCCAAGTGGCAGGATCAGTAGTTTTCAAGTAGATTCCGCGGAACAATGTTTTGGACACACATGTTTTTCATGAGAGAGATCACCACAACTTCTGACCCCGCGAAGCCAAAACAACGATTATGTGAAAATACAAGTGGATTAACCATTCATGCCTTGCTTGTTGGATCTTGCTGAAAAAATTGATGGCGACGCTGGCAAGAAATGGATGGGAAGCCTAGTCCAAACATTTGTTCATTGGCATTGTTAATAACAACTTACATGTTTGAGCCCTTATTTGTCCGAATAACCATGGATCCTATTATATATTATTATTTAAAATTGTATTATCATTCATTATTATTATTTCATTAGGTTTGTAATTATCATCTGAGAAGGTTTGTGTGTTGGAGTCCGGCCTTCTGAAAATTGGGCATTGTTTATTGTATACCCCCAAATCCACTGATTAATTAATCATCATGTTCCCTTTGAAATGGCTATATTGTAGGTATTCGCCGCATTTTCAGACATTTTGTCATTATATTGTTGGTCGTTTCCCACTACATCACCATCTAAATCCCCCCTCTTAAATCCCTATTCTGATGCCAATCCCAAGGGTCATGTTGCATCAGTTTCCTTCTTCAAAAAATGACCTTCCACAAAAATCACCACTGGTTGGTGGTTTGGAACATGAATTTGATTTTTCCATATTTGGAATGTCATCATCCTGACGAACTCAGATTTTTCAGAGGGGTAGAAACCAACCACCAGCCAGATTATGATTAACCATCATTAACCATATATTAACCATTATTAACCATATATTAACCATTGAAATCACTGAAGCTTCCCATGGTCAACATGATCCACGCTTTGACCCGGTCGCAAGGCTTCGGCCTTCACGACGGTCTCGCGTCCGCCAGCTGCGGCACGGCCGTTTGCTCGCTGCCCACGAACAGCAGCGGTTCGACTTCGACGGGGCGGTGTGAGACCTGCGCTACGCTGGTGATGCAGGTGCCATGGGCGTTGAGGATGGTGAGATACTGGGATGATTCCTATGTTTCATGGAATGTTCATGTTGGTATTGATGGATACTAGAATTTGGTTGGTGACATTATATGTATATATATATATGTACATTATATATATACACATAGGGATATAGATAGCTAATCCCTTTCCATTAATAATTAATATTTGAGCCATGGGAGATTAGGATTTAAACCATACATTCATAATTGATGTAAAGTAGGATTTAAGCAAATAAATCAAATAGAAAATCAAATCTTAACCGCAGAAACCAGAAAACATATATAAATGGTTGAAGGTTTGGATTTAATCCCCATAAGCACGATGATTTATATAAAGGATGTAACAAATTGGAGATGTTAAATATCATTAACCCCCTTTAACTGGGGCTATATTGGAATATGTATCTAAGCGCCCAACTTACCATCTACCTTGATGAGGTGATACAACACGGTAAATCTTGTGGTGTCATATTTGGGATTGCTATGGGGGTACCCCAATAGCTGGATGGTTTATGGTAGATATAACTGATATAACTACGTATAGTTAATGGATACTAAGGGGGTTTATAAGCCAACTTAGATATAAACCAAACACGGGGTTACTAAGAGATACTCAGAGTGACATGGTTGTGTAGCTGTTGGGTTGTGGGTATTTTCCAAAGATCAGTTTGACAAACCAAATGCATGTAGTCATTGTTTCAGTCTTGTGGTGGAAAAGTCATGAATGATCTTTAATCGCAGTCAATTCCTACTCTTTTTTTTTGTCGATTTATGTTCCACCCAACTTGTTTCACCGGGTTGCTAGCTGGTTAGCAACTGGCTTATATTCTGCTACACTTGAGAAGTTGTAAAGTTATATAAAGTTATAGCTTTCCTCTGGTAAACTAACAGTTTGCTATTGAAAATTGCCATTTAGTTCGTTGATTTACCGTATTTGCCCATTAAACATATATATTTAAAAAACAAGTGATTTTCCATAGTTATGTAAATGTTTACCAGAGAGTACCCACTAGCCAAGGAAATGCATGGCCTACCGTCAGGATTGGAACCAAATGCTCTACATCTACGGCGAGCTCCAGTGGGCAGCCTTCGGGCCTTCGGAAGTGGAAGAAGCGGCGCTTCAAGGAGCCATGGGCCCCGAGTAAATCATGGTCTCAGTTTATGGCCCACTAACAGCTATAAATGGGATTATCTTGGGATATATTGGGATTAATTATTGCGATTATTATTGGGATTATATTGGGATTTTTATATAACCTTATAGTTATGAGAGTGGGTTCATCCCATTTATACCTGTTAAGGGGCCATAAGTGTTAAAATAAGGGATCCGCAAGTCACCATGGTTGTTTTAATACTAAGATGATATAATATTGTAAAATGATTTGGATGATTTGGGGGTACCCCCATGACTTAGGACACTTCCAAATCTGGGTGTTTTTACAACATAAATCAAGAGACATTGGTATTTGACTAACTCAACTTACCACTTGCAACTTAAGCGCGAGGTATTGAATGGTTTTAGTGAAATTAAGCAGAGTAATGTGCCTTTTTGTGGGTGATTGGTCAAGAATGTCCTATCATAGTCTTGTGTTCTTCAAGTTTGAACATGGGCCCAATGGTATCATGGCTTTGAGTTGTTTGATTTTAGCAACAAAAACAGGTGCCTTCAGCAAGTTGTTTTCAGGCTGGCAATTTACGGACAACTTTACCGGGACGAAAAGAAACTATTTGGAACATTCATATTTCAGACTATGAGTACAGTATGATGTGGCGTTAGATGCCCGCATGTTTTAGGGACAACTTGCCCACAACTTCAAAATCTACAGCAAAGGCCCCCCTGGATAGCCAAGCCTTTTTTTGCATATGTAACCTCATCCAACTATAGATATATCCATCATAAGTCCAAACATGACTCCAAGTCATTAACCAAAAACCTTAGCAAGCTTGTCAATTGTTGATTGACAATGAATATTGGGGTTAGTTGTTGATTATTGGACTGAACAAAAATGTGTTTTTGTTCCTGAACTTCGTCTGCTGGTTACACCCCCCCGTTTTCTTGCTGGTTACACCCACCATTTTCACATCGCTTCTGCCGCAGGATATCAGGTGTCACTGACGGATCCCGGGCTGCAGCTGGCAAAGCCCTTTTTTTTCTGCTGCCAAGGTTGTTTTTCCAATTATGGATGAATATTTTTTGTAAGTTTTGAATGGTGTGTATATATATATAACTTTAATTAATTAATTAATTAAATTAATTAATTAATTAATTAATTAATTATATATAAATATATTATGTTATCTATGTTATTTCATGCAATCTACCGATCATGTGGGTAGGGGGTTCCTAAAATGGGAGCACCCCAAGTCACCATAGGTTTCAATACTAAGTCATGGTCGTTCATGGCTTAAGGGGGTACGGTACCCCCATGGCCTAAGAAACCTCCATGTGTCCTATCTGTGTTGCCTTACACATTCTTCTTGTTGTTTCAGAATCTATATTGATATAGTTTTTTTTTCAAAAAAACACATCCATGCACATCCTAACCTCCTAAACGCCTAAACTAGATCATTTTGACATTCGTTCAATGTGGTGCCCCATAGTTATAAGTTGGTTTAGATTCACCCCATTAACTAGTTCGTTATATCTACCATAAACCATAGTGAAATTGGAGTTATGTGAACCCCAACTTAGCTAACGAACTGGGGCACCACCTTGTTTCATCCACGGCTTTCGGGTTGCGTTTCACCCAGTGCAGGACCACTGCGGTCGTGACCTGCAGCTGCTGCATAGCCTCCCCGTGGATCTTCTGAAAGCGACAGGTGACGACGAGTCTTGCTGCGACGCCGCGAACTGGTGAGCCAGTTGGGGCGGCACTTGGTGCTACGAAAAACCAACAAAAACGCTATAACCAACAAGAATGATGATTTATAGTTGAATTAGTGGATATGATATAGTTGATTTTTTTATAGCTAAGCTGGTTGACATAGATTAATTGCTGGGGTTAGGCCAGATAGATAGTTTACTGGTCGCAGCACCTTGAACAAAGGGTAGTGTGAATGAATCCAAGGGTGTTTACCATACCCCCAGCAAACTACAATGGATTAGAAATGTATGTCATTTGATATGTTAATTTAAATGCACATACACACACATATAAATATATATATATATATATCACACATATATATATATATATATATCACAAATATATATATATATAATTACATATATATATATTCATATATAATCATATATATATGTATATAAGAATCCAAATATCCCGTCAAAAGATCAAACTTGATCAATATGCCCTAGACTCCAACCTTGTTCCCGAGTTGTTTGACGGCCATGCTCACCTGTTGGCGCATCGCCTTGGGGTGTTCCAGCTCCTGAGGAATTCACAGCAACCGCGACTTGCCACCAAGCCCCCTACAACGATGTATCAGAATTATACATCAACTGCATATATATATATATGTGTGTGTGTGTGTCATTTATATATCATATATATGTATATATATACCCTCTACCGGTCTGGTGCCTCTTTTGGAGGAAAGGCCATGTTTCGGCATCTGCAAAATGGCCATGTGCAAAATACGGCCCTTTGTTTAAAATACGCCCTTTGTGTTTTTGGG
>Ga0126342_10003075_pt1 | contig 27146 bp, 18 predicted proteins | sample Cyp1metagenome_FD_92528 | JGI IMG/M metagenome (GOLD analysis project Ga0126342, IMG submission 92528) | Coral microbial communities from Lord Howe Island, Old Settlement Bay, Australia - Cyphastrea 1 metagenome | ecosystem: Host-associated > Invertebrates > Cnidaria > Coral ... | reverse complement strand
AGGCCACTGTTTGGTTCGTTTCCTTAAGTGACCTCTTTCTACGTTTTCCTTAACTGACCTCTTTCTAAAGGCCACTTAGCAGAAAACACAAACAAGGTCACAAGGAATCGTCTGGTATATATACATATACACACACCATCTGGTAATCAAACATGGTTTGCTGGAACATGTTACATTTAGTTCAATAATTTTCTGATTAACACCTTCGTTTTATAGACGATCTCCCCATTTTTTTTTTGTTGTTTCATGCTTTTTCCCATTAAACTAAAACCTTCATTTTTTTTAATTTTACCAGCTAGCGAGTCCTGCCATTTTTTGTGGCCTTTTTTGTCAGGCAGGAAGCGTAGAACAGCTGAAACTGCAGCAATGGAGTGCGGCATTTCTTCTGCTCTTCGTGGTTTTGGTGACATCTTTGGGACGTGGGCTGACGATCACGTTCTTCATCGTCATGCAGGTCTGGTATGGTCTGCGCACGTCAAAGGGAACAGTTCTTCCGCACGTTGAGAAATTCATCCCATTCATATTCAACACAAAATGCAACGCCCTACTGAGAAATGGTCCCAGTGTAAAGTCCAGTTTCTAAAACCACGCTTTATGGGGCGGTATTTGGCATCGTGAAATGAAATGAGAGCCACATTAAAATAGACTAAAAAGGGAAGACTTTACCATTGTTTTGTTTTCCCTATCTTGAGCATGTTTTTCTAATGGGTACCAATGGAGGGTCTAAGCCAGATTCAATGGTCCCATTTTCGCTTCCCAGGAGCCTGCAAAGATCATCAGCCTGTCTTTTGGGCGGAACACAGTTCTGGCGAGGGGAGGCTTGAAAAAGGATAGAATATATGGATAGAAAATGAAGGAAGAACGAAACAAGAAATATGCCTCATGTGTAATTATACTATGTATATATCTATATGTATACATATATCATAGTCAATTACATATTTACGATATATCTACGACTATGTGTGTATAGCTATGCACCCGTGTAGCTGCAAAGATGAGTACAGAAAGCAACACTCCATTTGCACTGCATTCAACCTCCATTTTTTAGTTGAAGGATCCATACATGGTGGGTTTTCCAAAGTGAACTTCACCTTGGAAGTCGGAGATCTGCCGTGACAATAGCCTTGAAGAAACTCAGGTGGCAGACGTTTGAACACTTCATTTTTCCTCGGAACAAAACCTGTAAGAAAACCTTTATGTTCTTCTTTCAGGTTGATTAACCAGCTTATGTCCATGCTAAACCCCTGTTGATGATGTTTATAGTACATCCATTAAACATGTGTTTTTTATGGTAGTTTGATACTTTTCAGCTAAACCGCTTCCGGAAAACTCTTGGTCATGACTCTCGACTCTGGTCGACTCTGGTCGACTCTGGTCGACTCTGGTCGACTCTGGTCGACTCGGGGTCCTAGGTTGGCGGCGTCTTTGCCATCGGCCAGTCATTTCTACTTCAACTATGTGATCTTGGGATGGTTGGTACTTCCCATGGCCCCTTGACATCGGAAGTTTCCCAGAAGTTTTTATGCGCTGATCTGAAGTCAAGCAGCGGTCTATGAAGGGATGTGACATTCCATGTGCTTCCAGATCGTGTTGAAATCGATTAGATATCATAGCTGGGCACATTTCTTTCCCACATCAAATAAGGAATCGTTTTGAAACTGTTGGGCACATTCGAGGGTGCTGGTGATGGGGCGAGTGAGCTCTGATGGCTTGGTCATTCCCAGAAGTATGCATTCGTACAGCCATGTCAAGCTCATGTTCATATAGGTTCTGTATACCTAGACCCTCCAAGTACCCACAAATGATCATAAATGCCCATATTTACATTGGTGGTTTACCTCATATTGTTTATACTTCAACCATCTAAAAAAAACAGTTTTTATATGTTTTTATGGCTACACACAGAGGGTCTAGGTTCACCCTCCTACTGGAGGATGGGACGGCCGCCCTCAGGACATGCTTCGTATGACCAACTTGGCAGCATGGCATGGTTGTTCGGTCGGGACGGAGCCAGATGGCTCTGTATTTCTTGATACTATAGCCAAGATGGTTAATCTATGGTTAATCTATGGTTAATCTATGGTTAATAATGGTTATATAATAATGGTTACCCTCTGGTAATCTCACATAGCGAACTGGAAAATGGATGAACATGGATGAACATGGCAAAACGAGTTCCATGTTTGACCTATGAATTGCTTTTCCGTTAAGAAAAATTGATGCATTTTTCGATTCAAAATGCATCTTCCAAAGCTCAGGAGGGCTGTCTCGTTTGGTCTGCCGAGTCCATTGGTCCGTTTGTATTTTCTCCATCTGAAAGTAGAATCCTTAGGGACACATGTTTTCCGTGTAGAGTCTGTTGACCCTCCTGGAAGAATGCTTAACAGTAATTTATGATTTATATTTTGGGATATTTTTGGTATTTTAATACGTAGGCCCTAACTATATACATACATACTCTATACTGTAATACAGCTGTAATAGTAATAGTAATGAGAATGTTCTGAACTATATATTGTAATCATAATATATAATAATGAGAATCATGATAATATCAAATAATATCCCAAAATAGAGATATTTTTACATATTTTAACTACATCTTTCAATGATAACATGGATGCGACTGGTTGACCTCGTCAGGCGCATATTTTCCTGGGACTCCGAGGCGAAATGGTTCTTCTACCGCAGAGTTTGCTCATTCGAGGACGCCGACTGATCTAGGGCACCCAAAAAGGACACGGCTTTTCGGATGACCATGGCGCAGGATTTTTCGGGGATGAATCCACCATAGAATGGGGCTGTTGAATATTGGGATGGGATTACTTTAGTTACCCTCTGGTAAACGTTAACATATAGCTGTTGAAAAAAAAATCAGCATGCTATTAGTGGGTAACTAAAAAACACCAGAGGCTACATGAGTTTTGTGACTTTCCATGTTTTACTTTTCACAATACACGAAAATTGCATGTTTCTGCTCACACCATGATGCCATGATGCCCCTGCGGGCCCCCTGCCTCTATGTACCCTAATACTATAATATTGTCAATAATAATGATAATGAGACCATCAACCATAATGAAAAAAATAGTGATATATAACTATAACTATATAGTAGTAACAAAACATGACTATAAACAAACTAACAATATATACAGTATGTATACATACACACATATGTATATAATTTGGTTGTTTAACATATAGTAGCTATGGACAATTGTCCATGTTTAGATGATTTATGGTGATTTACCTATTCAAAATGGTGATGTTCCAGTTTGCTACATTAAATTACCAGAAGGATACACTATATTCACTACATAAAAAAAACCTCCTAAGGATGGGTCAACATGTCAAGCCTTGGAATCACACGAACATCTACGAACAGATCTACAGCTTCGCCGAGAAGGGACAGCCGTCTCTGTGCCTTGCGGCTATGATTCACCACTGGCGGGGGAAAATGTACACAAAAACACACACATACGAACCAACCAAACTAACATAGACGGAAGACTAGCTTCCTGAAAATATGGGTAATTCTTTGGTTTTCATATTCATGTAGAGATGAGCCGGATGAAGAGATACATATTATGCCATATATATATTAACGTGTAGTTACAGTATGTAATATGTCAAATGTTGCAGCATGTAATATGTCTCTGTGTATATATATATATTACACACACGTTGAGATATTGATATTTATGACATGTACGCATACTATATAGATATACACATATTTATGCACATAAAAATATTACATATATATATATAAACAAATACACATATTATATATATTATATTATAGATATTCTCTCTCTCTATATATATTATATTATATTATATATAATATAGTATTATGGATATTATACATGTACATAGACAGGATCCCTGGATGCCCCTGAAGGCCAGCCACTTTTTTTTTTCGCCGCCCCAGGAGGACGAAGCGCGGATCTACGCAGACCCGGAGGATCCGGCATACTATGGCCTTGGCACTCGAATGGCCCGAAGCTAAAGGTGGATGTGGATCGGTTGATGCTAACCACCAAGGTGATGTTTTTCAAGGTTTTCCGGTTGGAAAATCTGGTGATTTCATTGTTTTATGGTGGTTGAATGGTGGTTTTCCAAAAATCTGGTGATTCCAAGCAACATATGGTTTTGCAAGGTGGTTTTCCAAGCAAAAATATGGTGATTTCATGGGATTTTTGCCCAAGTTGGTGAACAAAACTTGGGGATGCAGGCGAGGATCTAACCCACTTATAAGTGGCACTGCACCCAAAGTATTATCCAATATATTGAGGGATTATCATAATTTAATGGTAAGGTGGTGCCGCAGTTTCTTAGCCAAGTTTGTTGCAAATAGCTAACACAACCAGGGTCTACTTATATATAGTAGATATCTCTATGCTGAATGAGGATTATCAACTAGTTTTTAACTGGGGTCACCAGCTTACAATGTAGGAGTGCTTCAGAAACCACAGGTCCAGAAGGGTTGCAACATGGTCAAACCCTAGATCGGATGCCGATGGATACAATACCAAGAAATGTTCTAGTTTCACCCCCATATGCATGAGAAAAAACCAGCATGTTTACAGATTCACCATATTCCACTCAAGATTCTGGGTGCTGTGTTTATCACAGTTCTTTTCGAGACGGTCTTTTGTGGACAAGTCCTCCTCAAGTCATCACAAGGTCGGCGTAAAGTTTAAGGTCAGTGTCCACTTTGACTCTGCCAAGGCCCGCACGGTGTTGATGGCCTCGATGTTTTTCATCTTCTGCTCTTGCTCTCCATTGATTTTGGTGGGGAGCCCTGTGAAGATTTTTGAGGATTTCGTGGGATGACAAAGATGATGTGGGAACAAACTGCAAGCCCAAAAAGATGACGACATTCGTAAAATGCTATTCTGAAATAATGGTATATAGATATTATAGAACTATAGAACTTAGCCTTTTCGGTTTTTTTTGGGGGTTACTAGCCCTGTTACATGTCACTGTGGATACCGCCCAACTACTTCTGCCAAGTTTTCTGGCCGTGCGGTGTGAGATTTTTCTGGCTCAAAATGAGCGGTGGCCAAAGGACAATTATGATTGGGGATGTGCTACCATATACTATCATTTGCATATGCGACTGGGTCAACACCTACAATACCATATTTGGGGGATGAACATCCATTTGCCAGCCATTTTTATGCAAACCGAAGGGGATTCCATGGGTCTTTGATTCTGATCCACAAATCAAGGGGTAACAAAGCCCAAGAATCGAGCTTTGGCCACTGCTCAAGATGTTGTCAATGACACAATTTTTCATGAATTCATAGAGAATCTTCCTTGCACGGATTTCAAAGTGCATAAATGTTTCAAGTGACCATCGCTTTGCCGAGTGGCAAAAGGACAAGCGTGACAGTCGCGGAGTCCTCCAAAGTAGCCGACGTCAAACTTCTGGCCCAGCAGCAATTCCAGCAGGGGTTCCTGCGGCTCATCACGGCTTGGGGCTATGTCTTATCTGATCTGGAGGAATCGGTGGAAGCAGCAGAGCTGGAGGAGGGTGACCACCTTACCGCTATTGCACAGCAAGCAAGGCTAGCTGCAACAGGCAGTGCCTTTGCCCTGTGGATTTATGGAGGTGACAAGATCCTCACTTGGGGCAGTGCATATAATGGTGGTCGCAGCACTTCCATCCAAAAGAAGCTGAAAAATGTACAACAGGTTCAGGCCACACTTCATGCATTTGCAGCGGTCTTGGCTGACGGATCCGTTGTTACATGGGGCAGCCACCGCTGCGGTGGTGACAGCTCGTTCGTTTCAGATCAGCTCAGAGGTGTGCAACGGGTCGAAGCAACAGCAGGTGCATTCGCGGCAATCCTGAAAGACGGCTCCGTTGTGACATGGGGTGCTCCATATTTGGGTGGTGACAGCTCTGAAGTTCAAGATCAGCTGAAGAATGTACGACAGATTCAAGGCTCACTTCAAGCATTTGCAGCAGTCTTGGAGAATGGATCTGTTGTTACATGGGGCAGCCATCGTTATGGTGGTGACAGCTCCAAAGTTCAACCTGAGCTTTTCCTCGTCCGACAGCTTAAGGCTTCTCCTTTCGCGTTTGCGGCAATCCTGGCAGATGGATCTGTGGCAACTTGGGGCGATCCAGACTATGGGGGTGACAGCTCTCTAGTCCAAGATCAGCTGAAAAATGTGCAGGAGATTCAAGGCACAAGATTTGCGTTCGCTGCAATCCTTGCTGATGGATCTGTCGTGACATGGGGAGATGCGGAGCGGGGCGGTGACAGCTCCGAAGTCCAAGATCAGCTGAGGAATGTGATGCAGATTCAGGCCACGAATACTGCATTTGCTGCGATCCGTGCAGACGGATCGGTTGTCACCTGGGGCTTTCACTTTCCGGACCAGGGGGGTGACAGCTCTGCAGTTCGAGATCAGCTCAGGAACGTGCGGCAGGTTCAAGGCAGCCACGGTGCCTTTGCTGCCATCTTGGCTGATGGCTCAGTCGTGACTTGGGGTGATCCCAATGAGGGTGGTGACAGCTTTGATGTCCAAGATCAGCTTAGAAATGTACAGCAGATTCAAGCCTCACATCGTGCATTTGCTGCAATCCTGGCGGATGGGTCCCTTGTTACCTGGGGAAACCGGCATGACGGCAGTGATCATTCTGCAGTCCGTGACCAACTCGCACAGTTATAATAATAGTTGGTTCGTGTCCACCGTCTGATTGTGGCTAGTTGAAAAAACAGGCGCTCAAGACCGAACATGCTGGAAGTTTGAAATCAGCCCTGGACTAAACAAACCTTCGTTGATGTTGATTTTCCCACGGAAACCTCCATTTCTAAGGAATTTCCCAGCTTGCCAAACATCTTACAACTCTACACAGGTAGGTTGTGTCCCCATGCTGTGGGAACGCTTGTCACTGACTAGTTTTAATCTATTCCAAGCCTATGAATTGAATCACGCCGCACAGAAGTCTACACGAATCTAGAAGGCACCGTGGAGAGATCCTTGCCTCAAAAAAAAACTCAGCAAAATCATAGAATCATTGACCTACTGTAGATGTCCTTTGTCCTTTGAGCTCCTTTGCCCAATGGGTTAGCCACAAAAACAACCAATAGCACTAAGGTTTCAGCAGGTGCATACATGGGAAATGGACATGGGTAGCAACGGACCTTGTGTCATGAACGGAGATAGATTAGTCAGTCGAACCAGCTAAAGAAGGTGAAAATGAGCAGAGTATCTAAGATGGCTGGTTGGTGGTTTGGAACATGGCTTTTATGTTCCATTTCATAGATGGGATAATCCCAACCCCATTGACTTTCATATTTTTCAGAGGGGTAGGTCAACCACCAACCAGATGGGCGACAATTATTTGGCCTTGTCCTCAATCCCACTAGATACTCACAGTGGAGAGTTGGCTGTTCTTTGGTGTTGCGGGCCAATACTAATAATAATAACAATATATATATATATATTAGCTATGCCGCCCCTCCCTTTGTGCCCATAACGCGGGCCTGGATAGATAGCTTTGATCTGTACTCACCAGCGAAACAAAATCCTTGTATCCAGGGTTGTCCACGATATTCCTTGATTCCGGGAAATTATTTCTGGTCTATATATTGAAAACACCACAGCTAATTTGCTTTCTGTCTCTCAGGTCTTTACTTGGATCTACTTTTTCCTGGTGCAGTTCGTTTTCGGTGCCCTGATTTTGGCGGGAGTTAGACGCTTTTACTCATTTCCAGTGTCATTCTAGATGATTTGGGGACGTAAAAAGAACATAAAGAAACACGCTCCACCAGCATTTTATCACATGTTTGACAGGTTTTACCTCCACCCCCCCTGTTGTTTAGTGCCAATTACTGTACCCTCTCCTAACTTCACATGGTTGCAAGATCCCCTTTCAATCAGCTGAATCAGTTAGAAGTCCGCCAAAACGGGCGCCCCATTCCAAACTCAACTGGATCCCATCCTACCAAAAACCATCAAAAACCCGACACCAGCCTTCCCCCAAGAATCCTGATTTGGCACTATGAAAATGGAGGTTTTAATGGGAAAACCCATAGGAAAACCATAGGAAAAATGGAGGTTTACCCTGTGGTGTATTATCATGCTGATTTGGCAACTTCAGAAACACCTAAACAAAACTGTCAAAAACTCTCAGTTGTCGCATGGCGATCTGAGGTTATTTGTCGCTCTTCTGCGAGAGTAAGAAACCCGACACCGGCGGCGTTTTCTGGATTCAGGCCACGGAGCAACTTTTCCTAGTGCTGGCCATCTATGTGCCCTGGACCACTGGACAGGGGAACGGCAGTGAGTCAGCTGTTGTTGTTGTTGTTGTTGGTGGTGGTGGTGGTGGTGGTGGTGTTGGTGTTGGTGTTGTTGTTGTTGTTGTTGTTGTATTGTTGTTGTTTTCCTATATACATGTGTGAATCAATGGATGAATATCAACACGCCTGTTGAAGACTGATTTCTGTTGACAGGGGGCAAAAAGGTCGGCCATGTTGATTCTTGTTGGTGACAGTTTGGGTGAACCAAAATCAACAAAATTCGCGCTTATATGCACACTTCTACATATTGAATGTAGACGAAATCCCAATCTTTGCAGATTAAACATATAAGTTTTGAGTCATATCATATCATCTCCCCTTTCTCCATTCATCATGGAAAATGCCTGTCGTATCGCATGTTTTGGAGGTGAATTCATCATCAGTGCTCCCTCCTTTCCAGGTTTACCAGGGTTTTTCATCCCCCATCATCTATCATCATCTTACTTCACCAAGAGCTAACTTTTTAACTTTTTCCAGAAAGCAAGAGTTCAACAAATAGTGAAATAAAATACGTAAGAATATATAAGACATCTATCATCTCAAATCCTGCATGGTTTCGTAACAACTCCCAGTGGTTGTTCGTCCGGGAGGATCCGCAGGTTTCACCATGAAACACATCCTCAAAGGGAGGAATTTTTAGACGGCCAAAATTATCAATGCATCCCTGATTATTTGGGGATGGGTCAAAACCCTGTCCCCCTGGTGAACATCAAAATAGCTGGTAAATGGATGTTCATCCCCTAAAAATGGTATGTATAGGCATAGCCATTTGGGAGACAAACTGCTGACTGGTGGGGGCCCAAATACTGAATGCAAGTTTTGTTTTTGGGAAGGATGTTAAATCAAAATCTAAATACATTGAACATCATCGAACTATACATTCACATGCGTCAAACTTTAGGTCAACTTGTACATGATCATGTAAATCAAAATACATGTCTCTGGAATACAAGGTTGTGCCCCCAAGTTCCAAAAACAATTGTGTGAAACCCACATTTACTTCAAATGCATCTACCATAAACCCAATCTGGTTGGTGGTTTGGAACATGTTTTTTCCTATTCCTATTCAGTTGGGAATGTCATCATCCCAACTGACGAAGTCCATCATTTTGCAGAGCGGTAGGGCTTTTCCCCACCAACCAGCAATGGTTGCACCAACGTAGCGGTTCCAACTGGGGTGTCATACCGGGTACACCTGGCACCACCTCCATAGTTTCCAGATGTTTCCAGTGTCAGTTTCTAGATTTTCCCAGGGCATCCCAGTAACTCTACCCATTGCCATGAGTTGATTTTCCAGGGATCCAATGCTTGGTTGATCCCCTTTTTCATGGTTAGATCCCATGAAATCGCCATTGGGATCGGGATCCTTAAATTTCACTCACCTGTGGGTTGGTTGGTGGTTTGGAACCATGGAATTTTATATTTTACCATATTGGGAATGTCATAACCCCAACTGACGAAGTCCATCATTTTTCAGAGGGTAGGGCTCAACCACTCACCTGTGGGTAAATTTGGACCATGGGGGACGTCCCTTTGAGGTAATGTTGATGGTTGGTGTACTGCGCGGACTCAACAAGAATGGCATCTGGGCAGGACCGCCTGCAGTAGCATTCTGCTCACTGCTGGTGCTCTACTGGGCAAGGCGGGGGGGGGGGAGTTGGAAAACTTTGGAATTTTTGGGGAAAACATTGGAAGCTGGGAGTTGGACGATGTTTGGACCTTAGAATATATTTGGACACTTTAGGACATGGTTTTTCTGTGGAAACAATGCCAGTTGTTTTGAGTTCGGAACAGTATTGAAGAGTTGAAGAATTCGTTACTTGTTCAGAGGTGAGCAAAACAAAAACAACATTTTGAGGTAAGTCAGAACTGAGCCTGGCTCATTGGCAGGGTGAAAACTGGGGCCCTTTGTGTTTCGCATTTTTCGGTGCAGAACTTTCTGGAGGCATGGAGTCAAGAACCTGGCTTTCGATACCCTGCCATTGGAGGAGGTGGTGAAAGCCTTCAAGGATAACAAGGACGGAGTTGCCTGGGATGATATGAAGCTGATGAAAATGATGAACATAACCCCATGAAGATGATGGGTTATTTCGGAAACTTGCCCCTACTATGGACTGGGTTGGGTTGGGTTACTATCATTTAGCATCTGGTCAACTAACATAGCTATGGAAAAACGTGATGTTTAACAGGTAAATGATCGAACTAAATATGGGTATGGATCAATACCTATACATACCATTTTTAATGGGATGAACATCCATTTACCAGCTATTTTGATGTTCACCAGGGGTACCAGGGTTTTGACCCATCCCCATATATGTTTGTTTACTGGAGGCCAGTTCTTCAATGGGATCTAGGGCCATCAAAGCCGAAGGATGCCGAAGGTCATTGATTGAAGGTAGCCCCGGAAATTTTCTCCACGTCAAGGGTGAGTTTACAGGAGGCTACCCTCTGGTTATGTCAAAATAGCTATTGAAAATGACCATATATATATTGGATTTTCCCATTAAATATGGTGATTTTCCATAGCTATGTTAAATTACCAGAGGCTACCCCAAAAAAATCAAACAAAACTATAGTGTAAATCAATCTCAAGAGGAACACGCAGATTTCTGATGGTGCAGGGTTTTTTCGACTCGACCCATCTTTGGAGCAATATGGACATGAATTGGATTTACCATGAAACATTGGGATGGATCTCTAAAACATTGGGATTTCAGGTGATTTTAGCTATCAACAAAAACATGGCGTATAACTGATAACTAATGATTAATGATCAATGAATTGACCCTCCTGTTCTTGCGGAACGTGGCTAGATGGATTCTATCCCAGCCTTTCAATCTGTTTTTGTTGTTGGTGGGATAATCATCTGACTAAATGGATGATGTTCTAGTGCCTGGTCTTCAATGCTACTCACAAAACAAGTAAATTGCAGTAGATTGGGCATGGTTGATTAGTTAAAGTTTATGTGGTAAACCCAATCATACACCATTGCCAATATGATCATAAATGGGCTTTATACCCTCTGGTGAACTAACATAGCAATGGAAAATCACCATTTTTCATGGGAAAATCCACTATAAATGGCCATTTTCCATTTCTATGTTAGTTCACCAGAGGGTAAACCATCCCTAAATGGTAGGTTTATGGCAGCCAGGGTTTACCAATCCGGATTGGTGAAATTTATCACATTGCTGCTGCTATCTGGTGGCATTCCAAAGATCCAGTTGAAATCCCAACGTTTTTTCTTCGGATGCACGACACGAACCAGAAATGTACCAACGGAACTGGTAACGTAGCTATGGAAACTGACCATAGAAATAGTGGATTTTCCCATTAATAGCATGGTGATTTTCAATAGCTATGTTAAATTACCAGAGGGTAACCCATACTTCTAGTTTGTTCACCAATTTTTATGTGCACTTGGAGGGTCTGAGTGCAGAGAAACACTGAATAAGTTTGTCTTTTCTGTTTTCCTAAAGCCGGAATGCAGTGCACTGAAACAAACCTGGACCCCCACAGAATCTGTTTACTGGTCGGTGTGGATGCAGTCTCTTTGCACAAGCGGAAAGCTGTGTCGGGAGAGCAGCATATCTATATGTCGACACTCAGAATTGACATGTTGCAGCTTGGCTCGAAACGCATGTTTTGGCCTTCATTCTTTCGACGTAACTTTTGCAGCCATGCTTCACTTGAATGTCGCTTTGCCCAGTGGCAAAAGGAAAGTTTTGGAAGTTGCCGAGTCCTCCAAAGTAGGGGACCTAAAATTTCTTGCCCAGCAGCAATTCCAGCAAGGCTTCTTAAGACTCATCACTGCTGAGTGCCATGTCTTGTCTGATCTTGAGGAATCTCTGCACACTGCATCTGGGACTTGTCGCGCGGATTATTTTTAAACTTGTTCCATTCCGTTGGTCAATCTAGTCAATCCACCATTCTTATAGGAATCTATATAATGGGAAGATTCTTAAGATCTTTGATTTGTTATGCCCCCCAAATCAGCCTGCTTTAAGCAGGCGGGGCTTCAAGATGAAGACCATCTCACAGCCGTTGTGCAGCACGCGAAGCTGGCAGCCACTGGAAAAGCTTTTGCCCTGTGGTGTTTTGGAGGTGACAAGGTTGTCACCTGGGGCAGTCCGCAGGGTGGTGGTGACAAGTCACCCATCCAGCAGGAGCTGAAGGGGGTGCAGCAGATTCAGGGCACGTGGCATGCATTTGCCGCGATTTTGGAGGGTGGATCCGTAGTTACATGGGGTCAACCAGATTATGGTGGCAATAGCTCCAAAGTCCAAGATCAGCTGAAAAACATTCGGCAGATTCAGGCCACCAGCAATGCATTTGCGGCGATTACAACCGATGGCTCTGTGGTGACCTGGGGCGATCCTCATTGGGGTGGCGACAGCTCCGCTGTGCAAAGTCGGCTCCGAAAGGTTCGCGACGTTCAAGCGACGGATCGCGCCTTCGCTGCCATTCTGAGCGATGGATCAGTTGTGACCTGGGGCCATCCATATGATCCTTGGATTTTTAGTTGACCATGGTCGGGTGACTGGCCTAATAAGGGTCATGTTTGTGGGGTTGGCGAAATGCCTATGATGCCAAGGCGAAAGTTGAATTTTGAGAATATTTGGTTTCTAGTGGTTACAATCAACCTGAGTGATTTACTGGGACTATGACTAAGGTTCATCAAGTTGTTAAGAAGAATTCATATACGCATCCCTACCCCACATACAGTACCATGTTTTGTCCATGGCGGCACATACATATTTGCAATCTTAAGCAAATCTAAGGATTCGATGTCCATGGCATATCGGCCAGGCAGTCTAAGCCAACCAAAAGCCTTGGCTGGAATGATTGGTTCAATCAATGCTCCAAAACCAGCTACCCCAGCTACTGTTGTCGATCAGTTGAAGAATGTACAACAGATCAAAGCGTCCGCAAGGGCCTTTGCTGCAGTCTTGGTGGATGGATCAGTGGTCACACTTGGCCACTACACCTTTGGTGGTGATTCTTCACTGGTGCAAAATGAGCTCACGAATGTCCAACAGATTCAAGCCTCGCGCAGCGCATTCGCTGCGATACTGGCAGACGGATCGGTGGTGACCTGGGGCGATAAACGCCGTGGTGGTGACAACTCAGAAGTTCGAGCTCATCTTCGTCATGTGCGGAGGCTAGAAGCCACTTGCAGCGCATTTGCTGCACTGCTGGCAGATGGATCTGTTGTGACCTGGGGCGATCCAGAGAATGGCGGGGACAGCTCCTCCGTCCAAGATGGGCTTCGGAATGTGCTCTTGATCAAGGCATCATGGAGTGCCTTTGCGGCGATTTTGGCCGATGGATCTGTGGTAACCTGGGGAAATCCACTCACCGGTGGTGATAGCTCCAAGGTCCAAGATCAGCTCAGGAGGGTTCAGCAGCTCCAGGCCACAGATAGTGCATTTGCTGCGATCCTGGCAGATGGATCGGTGCTTACTTGGGGGAGTCAGGAGGCTGGTGGTGAGAGCTGGGAAATCCAGGATCAGATCAAAGCGCTGTAAGTTTCACAGGTGCAATGCTCACCTGGTTGGTGGTTTGGAACATTTTTTATTTTTCCATATCTTGGGAATAATCATCCCAACTGACGAACTCATATTTTTCAAGATGGTTATTGCACCACCAACCAGTCTTCCATGGTGACAAGAACCCCACGGACTTGACGGCGGGGTAACCCCAATCGCCTGGGATCATGAGCCGAACCCAGACATCCCAGACCTGTCCCCCCAGTCCTGGACCTTGTGAAAAAGATCACCATGGTTGATGGCAATATTCCCAACGCTACATGTTGATATGATGTTGCATGAATGTCTGTATGCGGATATTGAATAGACTATATATATATATATGTATATAAGTATATGTATATATATATATATATATAGATGAATTATAGATGTTTACTCAAGAACTCAGTTCATAATCTATCTATCCCAAAGTGACACGGTAATATCACCATCGGGACCGTTCCCAATGTTCATATGTTTGGCTGTTTCCACTTTGCAGGAGATCTGATTGACCATTTCTTATGTGACCCCCAGTTATATATGTTGTTATATGTTGTTTCGAAACCCCATCTAACTATAGATGTACCACAAATCATGGTACACCTAGTTTGGAATCAACTTACCCATACTTACCCATGTAGAAATCCATTTACATCCAATATTAGTCCCCATCAAAGACCAACTTAGCGATTTTAGGGGCCCAAGGTTGGTGGGGGCCTGGCGCTGTTGGAGATGATATTCCCCATAGGCCCATAGTTGGATGATGTTTGATTGAGACATTTACCAACCCCGGTTGCCCCGGTTGAGTGTTTCATGATGTTTCATGTCTTTTGGGGGGTCACTACTATATGTTATTGTCATTCAGCAACCGCTCATTTGTTGATGGGTTGAACATCATATAACATGATCCACCCAGATAGTTCCATTAGAATCCTCTTAAATCACCATTATTGCGAGTTCTATCATCTGAAATCAACATGTTTCATAGTAAATCCCAGTGTTTCATAGTAAATCTCACTAAAACTCCCTGGTATCTTTGGTTTTTTTTGGGATCTACCGATATCCCCCAGATCAGTTCCGGCCCCGTTGTGTTTTTTGGCAGGACGAATCGGACCTGGCCAGTCAGTCTCCTGGTGGGAGATTTCACCATTTCAAGAGGCTTTCACCACGAAAAACGGACCGTGACTATAAATCACCGGTTGGTTTGGAACATTTCATGGAAACCAAAGGAAACCCATAGGAAAGCCATAGGAAAACCATAGGAAAACCATAGGAAAGCCAAAGGAAACCCATAGGAAAACCATAGGAAAACCAAAGGAAACCCATAGGAAAACCATAGGAAAACCATAGGAAAACCATGGGATCTCGTTGGTAGTTTGGAACATGACTTCTATTTTTCCATATATTGGGAATAGTAATCCCAACTGACTAATATTTTTCAAGATGGTTAAAACCACCAACCAGATCAAATTGTGCTTTCTATTGGATTTATGATAGGTAAGTTGGTTAAACAAGTACCAAGTTCTGGTTAACAACCAGTTGGTATACAATGCTATTAATCCACCCTAGAAAGTAAGAGCCCCCCCAATTAAAAAACTAGGGTGTGTAATACATACGAAACAACCAACGTGCCTGCCAATGGATCGAGATTTCTCTTTTCAGTGGCAACCTCCCTCCCAATGGGGAGAGATGGTGAGATTGGGCATGGTACATCCCTTTAAAACATTACTTTTTCAACCAGGAAAACAATAAACCATTAAACAAATAAGTATATCATATCCTGACTACCACAAAATTAGGATTTCTGAGCAGGGTGTTGTTTATTAGGGGGGTCGCACATGTTTCTTAATAGGGAGGGACCAACCCAAAGATTTTTTGAATGTGGCTGTTGATTAATTCGGGATGATCATAATAATATATGTTATATATATATACATACATTCTATTAGATATATATATATATATATAATATTATACTATATATATATAGCTACAGTCATAGGACTGATGGGGTTTAACCGTTTAACCCATGAAAATAGGATGTTTACCCAACAAAAAAAGGCATAACATTGGTATATTACCAAACAAAAAACAAGGTACATATAAATTGGTAGAGACACCTACGACATCTGGCATTCGTGGTAGATATATTTGATATACTTGCAGTTCGATGAGTGTATAATCCGACTTATATATCAAAGTGGGTCACTTTGAATGCTCATGTTCGTTTATACTTCCGTTTACCTACATTTTAAGTTGGCTGAATAGGTAAATATTCCAGACATTTTCAGAATCTGAGAATCAGCAAGTACAGACCATTTTTAGTTCTCTCACATCATTTCACCAAGCCCAAAAAATGGGGAATCTTCAGCTGAGTAGACATTCACAAACAAAATTTAGGTGTTTTTACTATGGTAAAACATTCACAAAAAACAGCACGTAACTTGATGATTATTCAAAATGATTGGATCAGCGAGAATTGGGGGGGTTTTACCCTCCTGTATTCAGCTTTTGCACTGGAAAATCCCGAAAATGTAGAGATGAGATTGTCCAGCTATAAAGCTCCATTTTTTGGGATTGTCCAGCTAGCCATGTGACTGATCACCAGAGGGTATATCATCTGTAATGTCCTATGATATTCCATGAACTATCCCTATTATATCCCTATTATATCCTATCATATCTGGTTGGTGGTTTGGAACATGGCTTTTATTTTTTCATATATTGGGATTTTCATCATCCCAACTGACTCATATTTTCCAGAGGGGTAGGTATACCACCAACCAGATCCTACCACATGGGTGAAACAGATTATATACCCTCTGGTTATTTAGCATTTTGCCATGGTATAGATGGCCCATCGAAATAGATGGTTTACCTATTACCCTCTGGTAAATTAACACAGACCCTGAAAATCACCAATTTTTAGAGGAATCTAACCTTCCAACCCCTATCTACCAGGGTCTATGTTAATTTACTGGAGGGTAAAATGGTGGATCTTTCCATGGCAAAGTGTTAGTCATAACCAGATGGGATCCCCACCAAGATGGTTCAAGGCCGATTCGGCCATTGCTGTTGTCACCTGATTTGACCAATCGGGGATTGAAGGTGACGACTAACCAACAATCACCGGGGATTGATCAACCGGAATTAAGGAGTTCATCATTAAAATTGGGCATGTCGGAAAAAAAAAACTGATTGGTGGTTTCAAACATGTTTTTTTTTCAATAATATATGGGATGTCATCCTTCCCATTGACGAACTCATATTTTTCAAGATGGTTATTGCACCACCAACCAGAAAACATGGACAGTCATGGACAGTTGGACATATCTAGCCAATCTAGACAAGGCGTTTACGGCCTTCCGTTTGGATTTGAGTTAGACACCCTTTTACAGGATCAAGCAAGGCCATCCAAGGGATCCACTCAGCATGCAGCGATACCATCTGGTTATTTAATAGTTTGCCATGGAAAATCATCATTTTTAATAGGTAAACCATCTATAAATGGGCGATCTATACCATGGCTATGTTAAATTACCAGAGGGTATATGCCGTATCTCAGGCAGTCTTAGGCCGTACATGAAGGCACGAGTTTTCAATGTTAATTTCGTTTTTTCGATAAAAACAAATTGCCAACCTGATTTTATTCATGAAAGACATTGAATTCATATAAACGAACACGAAGACATACTCCAACATGAATAAACAGCAAATTGCCAACATATCTGATCAACACAACCTATAGCAGTAGCTGATTGTTGGAGTTTTGATCCGCTCCAGGTATGTGCAGCCTGAGTGCGATCCAGCGCTTGTAGCTGAATAGACAGCTCAAACGCGACAAAAGTTGGGGTCTGATTGGTGGTTTGAAATTTTTTTTATTTTTCCATATATTGGGAATAATCATCCCAACTGACCAATATTTTTCAGCGGGGTTGAAACCACCAACCAGGGTTTTATATGGCACTTAAAACTCCAGTACCTTGTAGACTAAATCTTCCACAGTCTGGGAAAAACCATGGAAAAGCCAAGCATATCTTAAAAGATGGTTCAGGTTCTCCTCTTACTGATGAAGTCGTGAACATGTTATGCGAAATGATCCCGACATCCAGACTTTTCCAATTATTCTCACCATCATCTGGTGTGCAGCTGAGGTTACAACTGGGCACAACTCAACCCTGGTGAATTAAACCCTCATAAGTTGGGATATGGGGCCCCTAGAACTATAGCCGGTATATATATATGTATATATATATATATGTATATATATAGCCACTTAGTTCACTAAAACTGCACTTCCAAGTACAGTTGATGGATGATTTCCCATATCTTTGATTCTTTTTGAAGACGGTAATAGCTCATTCCACATCGACTTCCTGGTGATGGCAACCATGGCTTCGGAAGCCATTTTTATCGGGGGAACCAATGGCTGGGGGGCCCCAGTTAAGGCTCAGTGTTTGTGTTTGGAGGTTGAAACCCCGCCATTTTTGTTGGTTCAACCCCTGCATAAAAGTCAAGCTTAGACGAAACCTGATAAAATCCTTTGATCTTTTGCTCTATATACATGTCCCCGAAAAACATGCTGTAGAAAGTAAAATCTTGCTGAAATAGTGATTTAAATTACAGGTTCTATCTTTTGGGTGGTTAGTATAATATAGTATATATCAGTAAATATAATGTCAACCCCGGATTGGTAAACTCTGATCAATGAAATTTAGCTGAGTTCCTCCAGATAGTGTTTGCCAATTAAGCAGCCCATGGGTCTATTAATCCGGGGTTGAATTATATATTAACCAGCTAAAAGAAATGAAGGGGATCTAAGATTGGCCATGTTTCATGGCAGGAATACTCCTTCCTACAACTAGACAACGGCCTCAAAGCCATCATCGGTTCGGATCCAAAGTGCGACAAGGCGTGGCTCACCCCCATCCGCCCCACCCGCCACTGCGGTGGAATTTCTGGGCTGTTCCCCTGGCGAGGCCGGTGCGGGGCTTTGCGTCAATGTGGGCATGTGCCACGAGAGGCGCGTGGATTGTCATGTCTGCCATGCCATGCCATGAATATGCCATGAATTTGAGGTTATGGATAGGATGATTGTAAGTGGATCATTCCACTAACAGTGTTAGTTATAGTTATAATTAATGATATACCATAATTTGTGTTATACTTGGATCATTCCACGAATCACAATTTTCCATCGTAAGTGGATGTAAGTGGTTAATAAGCCAGGTTAGTAAGTGCCCTATTTCCAGGTTATCCCATGTATTTTTCTGAGATGATCCTCGAAGTTTCATAGCACTTTGCAAAATTGGGACGAGAGGTTTCAAGGGGTCTATATATAAAGTCTATATTTATGGGTGGATCATAATTTATATAGGTATTTATAGCCATTAATAGGCAACTAGCATCAACTAGCTCGAATCATTGAGTTATGAAATCTTATTTTCACCACTGGAGGAAAGATCTGCCGGGCTTGGCACATTTCTTGGAGCACATGCTCTTCACGGGCACGGCCAAGTATCCGAAGGAAGGCGTGGTTCGACCCGGGGATGCCATGAACGAAGCTTGGGCGGATCCTGGCCAGGTGAGTACCATGAGTTTATGCAGCAAAACGGTGGAGATTCCAACGCCTATACTGCCTGCTACTTCACCTGTTACATGCATGGTGCCCCAGGACAACAGGACCATGAACGGCAGACCCAACTCTGATGGCTTTTTTGATGGTCAAATGGTGACGTTGTTCAGTGATTTGGGGATGGGTCAAAACCCTGGTACCGTGCCGTGAACCCCAAGTCATAGCTGGGATTTATGGATGTTCATCCCACTATAGTAATGTATCTATAGGTATTGACCCATACCCATTTTGGGAAGGGGACAGTGAAAAATCACCAACTCTGCCCAGGTTTGAGGTGAAACCTGAAGTAATGGGAGAGGCGGAACGGGCCCGGAGGTGAAGAATTCATGAGCTGGTTGTCCTTGTTGGTTTTCAACCCCAGCTATGTGGGAACCTGCAGAACCCTAAAAAGATGGAAATTTACCACTTAGGGCGGGGGACCATTTATTGATGGACTATATATATTTGTTGTTTATTTTGTTTTAGTTCTTTTTGATTGCTCCTTCTCTGCTTTTCTGCTTCTTTGTTTTTTTCCTTTTCTGCTTCTTTGCTTCTCTGCTCTTTTGCTTCTCTGATTGTTTGCTTTCAAATTTCAAGCAATTTTGTTTTCCCCCTTATTCGCATTTCTGTGTTGCTTGCGTCTCTGGTTTTTGGCCTTTTCTGCTTCTTAGGCCGTCTCATTTTTTGGCCGTCTGCTTTTTGTAGCTTTTCTGCTCGTTTGCTTCTCTGTTTTTTCTGCTCTCTGCTTTTTGGCTTCTTCGCTTCTCTGTTTCTTTCTTTTGTTCTTGCTTGCTCTTCTGTGCTTCCTTGAAAGTACAACTACATTGGAATGCAACAAGAACACAAGAACGACAAGAATAAGAAGAAGCAGGAAAAATCAGGAAAACATTCAAGACCAACAAGAATAACCACACCTGCAAAGAAGAACCAAAACTAGAACGAAGTTGTCTCTGCGTTCCTTCCCATCTCCAGCTGTTTCCATTTTGTTGCTTTGTGTTCTCACTTTGATCTTTTTGGTGTCATTGCTCTGGTGTAAGTGTAAAGACCATGAGGCCCAGAAAAGGCCTTTTTTTATTTAAATGAACTGGTTAAGAAGACAAGGTTTCACATTGCTTCAAATATCTACAATGATTACAATGGAAGGTCGAAACTCCACAATTGAACAATTGGAGGGTTGAAGTCTCACAATGTCGGAGATCCAATGCAGTAAACCTACATTTCCTGTTTATGATTAACCAACTTACTGTACTGAACTATGCATAGTAAATATTGGTTCAACTATATATATATAATATTGGTATCAACCATGATATATAATACTGGTAATCATATGTTTTAACTGACAATACTGAAATTATTATACATAATATTGGTAATCTAGCAAATATTACCAATAGTATGGGGATGGTTTACTATACTAGTAAAATGGTATAATCACTATACCATTGGGATGGTTTACTATACATAGTAAATCACATTGCTATACCAATAGTTACCAGATCATATAAACCAATACTAAATCACACTATTATACATAGTAAATCATATAGTATTATCCCAATAGTTAAACGGGGTAAATCCCACATTCTGTTATATTACTATTGGGTAAATCCTCACATTATACCAATAACTATAGTAAATCCCCAGGTTTTATCCCTATAACTATGGTAATCCCACATGTTATACCAAAAGTCATGGTGGATTTACCCTCTGGTAAACCTAGCCACATATAACTATGGAAAGATCCACCATGCATTTTTAATTGCTAAATCCACTATTTTTATGGTGATTTACCAGAGGGTAAGTTCCATTAATCCCATTCACATCCCATAAAATCCCATTAAAATCCCATTAAATCACCATTTTCAATGGGTAAATCCACTATAAATCACCATAAATACCAGGCCGGGTACCACATCGACCTGCAGTCTTTATGGAGGCCTTGGATCGCTTCGCCCGCTTCTTCACCGAGCCAAGCCTCACTCGGGACTGCACCGAGCGCGAGATCAACGCGGTGCCTCTAGGGCGGGTTGCGGGAACCGACACGGAAGTGATGGTGGAGTTACCCGGCCTGGTAAACGTAGCCACATAACGAACTGGAAAGATCCACCATGAATCTTTAATGGGAAAAATCCACTGTTTTTATGGCAATTTTCAACAGCAAACTGTTAAATTACCGAAGGGTATGTGAGTTGAAAAACTCGTTGAATTTGACATCTGACTATACTTCAGTATAGATGTCTGAACACTTTTGTCTGAAGTGATTCATGAATTCTTTTGGAAGTTGCTGGTTGATTTGTGGATTTCAGCACACGGCGTCACGGCTTGGGCGAGTAAGCGAGTAGTGCCCGTTCCCCCTATCCAGCGGCAGGTCCCGTTGTTCTCTTGTGATTCAATGGGCATTCTCTTGAACTTCAATTCAAGGACCAAAAGAAAGACCTGTTCACCAGGATATGTACGTATTACATCGTATTACAGTATGATTACATGATGGTGTTGCTAAATTCCAACAGCATCTGATGGTTTTTTCCAGGATATTAGAATCACGACCTACCCTCGGGTAACATGGCGAAATCATCCAACTGGGGGATGTCCATGGCAACAGTTTCATGGCCGGTGTATTTTTAGCATTCAGTCCCCAAAACACCAGAGGTATGAACAGAGGTATTAACCATTTTTGACTGTTAAACAATGGCTAATACCTCTAGTTTTTTTTTAGCCATGCAGTTGTTGAAGAGTTACCAGAAGTATGAAAACCATTGGTCAACCCAGTTATCCCCAGATACTGTATGTTTGTTTCTTCTCTTCAGTGCGCACCATGTTGCCTCACTGTCCATGCTGTCCATGGCTTTGTTGATACAGGCTATCACTGAAATAAATGGCTAAAAAATGGCCATGATTGTTAATATGATGCTACTTGGTGGCTCATCCCACGAATCGTAAGTGGGTTATAACCCCAGTTATAAGTGGGTTATAACCCCAGTTATAAGTGGATTAACCCTACTTATCCCATTTATAACTGGGGTTATAACCCACTTACGATTCGTGGGATGAGCCACCAAGTACAAATATGATCAATTATGTAGAATTGTAGGGAATTGTAGTTATTGGGAATTATAGTGATTTATACATAGGGATTATGCCACTATTAAATAGGGGTTTTGTTCGATGATTGTCGCTGGGATCATATCCCGAATTATGGGGCACCATCTCCACTAGGTCAACCACCCCCACAACTTATATGTTGGTTTATAAACCCAATGAATTAGCCCTAATGTGGGTAAAACAATCATAAACCATCCCCCAGTCATCACCATAGGTGGTATGGCAGGTATGGTTACCATTCCGAAATGGGTGGTTTTCTTTTGGGTTTGTTCTTGTTTTACCCACTAATTATGATATTTCTTTTGTTACCAACTGAGCAATTCCGAACTGGGGCACCACCGAACTCAGGTGGATTCGGAGTATCAAGCAGGACTCACATCCCCCTGGTGGCGCTACGTCCGCCAGCAAGAGGATGGTACAACGTGGTGTACGAGTCGTGGTGTACAACGTGTTATATCATGTTAATGATATGATGTTATATATATAATATATATATAGTAATGTTAATGATTAAATTATAGTAATGTTAATATTAATGATTAATGATTAATGATTAATGTGATGTATATATTTATAGTAATGTTGTACAGCCTCAAAAGACAATAAATCCCACTATAAAATAGTGGGATTTCAGAAACTTTTATCTTTTTAGGGCTTACTATAGTCCACGAGGGGAATCCCGAGGGACTAGCCAATCTAGCATGGCACATGGGATTGCACAATTGAATCTCTGTCTTTGAGGAAGTAGATCATGCTAAAACTCATGATGAGTGAAGGGACATTTTGAGACTTGGAAGCCAGGATTGTACACCCATCTAGCGGTTATACCCATGTACAAATACTGCCTGCATTCTTTGCAAAGGAGCATGCCTTCTCAGTGATTTGCTCAGAGATACCTGGTACAAAGTAGGGCCCCCTAGATAGCTAAGTTTGTTTATAACTCCACTAAGTGTGGTTTATGATACTTACAACTGCGCTTCGGGGGGTTATAACGGTTATAACCCAACAAGCATCACTCAGGGGGCCCCTAGCTATGAACACAGTCCGTTTTTCAGTTGCGTTTCGACCTTCATCGAGGTGGGAATCCTCAACATGAGCGCCAATCCGGATCACCCTTTCCATGTGGCCGTTGGCAACAATAAGGTGGAGAGCATGATCTGAGTCAGCCTTGTTAGTGGTACGTTCATGGGATTTAGATGGAGTTAGTAGGTTATTTATTGGGATTTGTTGGGAGATGTTAGGAGTTGATGAAATTTCATGGATGTTGATGGGGATTTCATGGCATTTCATGCGACATTTTCTGCCGGGAAGTCCCAAAGGTTCGGGGCCCTGTCCTGGCAGGTCCTGCTGGAAGATCCCAAAGAGAAGGGGATCGACCTCTATGACGAGATGAAGAAGTTCTATGCCTGGATCCTCAGTGATCTTTTCTCGCCCGCCTGGGTCTCCCATTGTTCTGAAATGCTGCTGGTGATTTTTTTTTGTCCATCAGAGTGTTTTCAAAGTGGATTGTTTTGAGGGTCAACCTTCAAAATACCATCTGGTTATTTAACATAGTCATGGAAAATCACCATGCTATTAATTGGAAAACTCACTATTTCTATGGCCACCTATACCATGGCTATGTTAAATAACCAGAGGGTAAATGATGATGCTGAAAAACTTCAAAGATTCTTCAAAGAAATGGCTGACGGTCAAATCTTCTCATTTCTGGAAATGAACATCGCCATGGTTTTTTTTTGGGGCATACCATGGTATACCCCATTTTCCAGACACATCTACCCGGCCTGGTAAACGTTTACATAACCATGGAAAATCACCATCTTTAAATGGGTAAATCAACTATTTCTATGGCAATTTTCAATAGCTATGTAACAAATTACCGGAGGGTATGTTTGAGTGAGGTAGATTCTCTCGTCGGACAATCTTTTGCGCCATGAAATTCACAGGAATCCACCTACTCTGCCAATGGCATGACGCCGTGCCCTCAGTCTGAGGGAATGGGTTGGTTGAAGCAGCAATGATGGGAAATCTCACCTTAATCAGTCTGTACCATAAAAGATCTCCGAACTTTGAGAGTTTACCGTTCACCGAACGATAGTTGGATTTTCAGCAACCCTGAGTTTTGATGTTTGATGTTTGTAAGCCTGTATACCCAATGTGGTAAACCCAATAAAGTACCTCCAATTTTTGGAGGGTTATACCACCCATGTGGGTCCAATGGATATGATATGAAAATGAGTAGAACATAGCAAGAAACAAAGTCAATGATGATTGTGTAATGCAGCCTTGGAAAACAACAAGCATTGTTGCCACTGGTCAGGTCAAGACCGATGATTGTGCCACGGTCAGACTATTTTTCTATGCCATGGACATTGATACATATGTATACATAATGGATTGTAGTTATAAATGTTAATATTATACATTGTGCATACAAGCTTGGATACCAGCATTTATGAATCATGTCATGTGATGTCATGTCTTATCATGTTGTGTCCTATTCTATCACATCATATTGTATCGTATCTGGGCTCTTGTATCCTGTATCGTGCATCACATATAACATAGCTTGATGGACAACACATGTGTCGTATCATTTTGTATCATTTCACAACATATCCTAAATATCCAAACCCATGCGTTGAGGGAGATGTTCATTGTTCGAGGTGTAATATTGTTCTAATCAAATTGAAGTACGGACCCAAGTGCAAGCACCAACATTCTGGGTGGGCAAATCCACAACAAAATGGCTCTGATTTTTTTCTGATAGATTCCTACAATATATATATATACAGTATATATATTTATACATACACATGTGGAATTTGATCAGATCATTGATTGTTTGCCCATTCTCTCACTATTTACTGGCCACCCCCATGTTGGATGGCTGTGCCTGCAGGTTTTGGGGATGGATACCCTCCGTTTTCAAACACCGGCGTGTTGGAAAAGTCTCCATTTACGGATGATCTTTTCATTGAGACCTCCATTCATAGTGGATTGCCCAGCTAAGGCTATGATTTCGGTACCATATACCCGGCCTGGTAAACATACAAAAAGCGAACTGGAAAATCACCATATTTCATAGCTAAATCATCTATAATCATCTATTTCTATGGGCCATGGCTTCCATAGCTATGTTAAATTTCCAGAGGGTATAAATCTATAAATCGTCAGAAGTTCTGGAGATGGATTCTCCACCAGCCCGTCCCGAACAGGCTCTGTGTTTTCGGGAGGAAGCCCACTGCACAGATGGAAGAAATCTTGCGAGAGAAGCAAGGGATGTCCAGATATGGTGAGAGCAAGGAGCTGGTGTATGTGGGCATCTCTCGTCCAGATATCATTAAAAAATTGGCTGAACTTTGTTGCTTCTAGCTACAGATAGAGGATTTCTGTAATTCTTCATTGCCAAAGGGAAGTTCTAGTGGTTTCAAACACTGGTGATTCATGGTCACGATGTGGGGTAGAACCATGTAGACCTGTCAAACAGCCTGGTTGCTGGGTCAAAATACAATCTACATCAAGTCACTACCTGGAAGTTTGACCACTTGAAGCATATTCTTAGTATGGGATCGGTGTATTCCAACATTTTTTCAAGGACCGTCATTTCAATAGTGTCTATTGGGACAATACAACCTGCTTTTTGTTACATATTTGAAGAATAAAGGAGGGCTATTTCACAGGTCGCTGAGAATATGTAAAGTATATATAAATAAATAAATAAATCCATTTCATGTATATAAATTTATATATATATAATTATATACATATACACATACATGCAGGACGTTTCTTGTTTGACTCTGACTATGTTGAATGCTTCATCCAGTTTTTTTCGCCGCTGCCGTGAAGCAAAGTGCAAAGAATTCTGGTGCTATGATGAGGTTTCAATTAATTTCAAGATGTCTAAACGCCCTTTGAAGGTGAAACTCTCACCTCATTTTAAGTCAACAGATGTTTGGATCAAGATGGCACATGGGGCAGCAGTTGGAAGCTCGAAGGATGGCAAGTGGCTAATTCATCTTGGCTTTCCATCCTTCTAGAGATATCAAGAAAGTCTCAGTTTTCATAGTTCATCATATTTCTTTTTACCTAGGTGCTTGAATTCGCACATTGAAATGCTTCAACTATATGTTCAACTGAATTGCCGCAGTTGCACCGCAAAATCTCATCACTTTTCCCTTTTCTCAACTTTTCGTCCACACAAAAGGCGCCATGGCGCTGCCGAAGACCGCCTCAGTGCCCATCTGGCAGCCCTTTGCAAAAGGCAAATGGCCAGCCGGACTGCCACGAAGCGCCTCTGTGCTGATGGGGGCTGGTTTAGAGACACCAAATAGAGATGATGAGTTGGTAATGAATACCCTCTGGTAATTTAACATAGCTATGGAAAATCACCATTTTTAATGGGAAAATCCACTATATATGCACCAGGCCCTGCCACCCCCCCCACATGGGATGGGTCCCATATACTGGCCCCATATGAGATCTTCCCCCTCCCCCCCCTGTGGTGTGGTGGGGGTGTGGTATGGTATGTTGGGTATGTATGGTGTGTATGGTCGGTCT
>Ga0126342_10003074_pt1 | contig 27148 bp, 12 predicted proteins | sample Cyp1metagenome_FD_92528 | JGI IMG/M metagenome (GOLD analysis project Ga0126342, IMG submission 92528) | Coral microbial communities from Lord Howe Island, Old Settlement Bay, Australia - Cyphastrea 1 metagenome | ecosystem: Host-associated > Invertebrates > Cnidaria > Coral ... | reverse complement strand
CGCGTCTTTTGCGTGGCAGGCGTGGGACAATGTGCATTGCCAAGGGGTCGGATGTACGCCCTGGCGTCCCTTGGGCTCCGCCTCTTTTGCGTGGCAGGCGTGGCAGTCACTCACTCACTCACTCCCTCACTCCCTCCCTCCCTCCCTCACTCACCCACTCACTCACTCACTTCACTTCACTTCATTTCACTTCACTTCAATTCACTTCACTCACTTCACTTCACGCTCACATCACTCACTCACACTCTCACTCACTCACTGTACATGAGCATACATACATACACACAAACTCCCACCATCACCGCTCCATCACTCTTATACTTCCTCTTCCCTTCTTGCTTTCCTATGCCCAGTCTTAATCTAGAGAAATTGGTAACATGTGGGGTTATCCGGTCCTTTAATTCCATTTTTCTGGTTGATTAAGAACGGAATTCCGAGCTTATGGACAATGATGGCCCATGATAAGCTCCAATAGAGGTAGTATATAATAATCCCACAATGAAACTCGTTGTCACTGCAGGCACGGACAAGGCCAAAACACGTATGCCATGAATAGAATCTGCTGGGTCCAAGTGTGGCTTACGGTCGGACTGGGGGAAATTGGATTTGCTACCAGCTGCTACCTGCGCTATGCCGCTATGCGGCGTGGATATAAATTGCCCTTATCCCCTGAATCCCCGGTGCAGTGATCAAACCAAAAGGATCCAAAAGGTCAGTTCTGCTTTTGGCCTCTCGTCCGCCATCAGAATGAGCACCCAAAATAGGCGCACAAGGAGGTTGTTGAACCTGTAAAGAGCTCGCACCCGAGTCGCCAAGTCGTGATCCACGGCCGTCCTCCTTTAAAACTTCGAGTCTCAAATTTCGAGCCCGCAGCTCTTTGATCTCTGTACAGCGCCATGATGAACGTCGCGGTTTCACGCTGTACTTTATCCAAAGCGCTTGTATCATCGTATATGCCGATATAGTCTGATGATTAAGATCATGTAAAAAAATATTCCTGCAGTCTGATAAGTAAAAACATTAAAAAAATATTAAATGATTCTAATCAACCATGCAGATCATGCAGGGGTGAACCATCTTCCAACACCACCATTCAGCCACGCGACCGGCCCCCGATAGGTGTCCGCCGTAGGCAACTTTGCGCCCGGAATCAGCTGGTGCATGCCCAATTGCTGCACCACCTGGCTAGAGAAATCAGAGAAACCAAAGGGATTAAAACGTCAACTAAAGTGATTGTTTGGTGAATATACAATGATGATATACATGATGATGTATGATGATATCATGTGCTTATTCATATTATCATATTACGTATTATTAATTTGTGGTTGGTGGTTGAGCCACCCCCCTGAAAAATATGAGTTCGTCAGATTGGATCATCATCCCAACTATTGGGGAAAATAAAAGCCATGTTCCAAACCACCAACCAGATTTGAATATATCACCTGGTTATTTAACATAGCCATGGAAAAACACAATTTTAATAACCAGAGGGTAAGCCCCATTAATATCCCATTGAATCACTATATAAAATCCCATTGAATCATATTGAATCACTATAAATCACTATAAACCATAGATGATTTGTATGTTTACCAGAGGCTATATAGGATGGTACCCCTCTGGTGAATGGGAAATATTTGGGGAAAATAAAACATGTTCCAAACCACCAACCAGATTCGAATATGGACAATCCTATAAAATGATCTAATACCCATAGGATCCATGTATGCTATATATATGGTAACATTTACATACATTTACCATCAATATACCCCAAATGTTAGCATATATACCATACATGGATCCTATGGGATATGGATCAATGATGACTAAATGATTAATCTGGGTAAATTATAATAATTCACTGATTTGAACTAAGGCCATTTGGGGATGATTTCCCTTATCAGCCATGATTCCAGTGAGGTCACAGTGAGGTCGTTATAATTTACCCAGATTAATGGATGATGGTTGATGGTTAGTTGGTTAAAACACTAAAAGCTTGGTGCAGCTTGGTCCATCTGCATCCGCCTTGAGCAGCTCGTTGGGAAGCAGCGAGGCGTCGATCCCAAATTCCTGGTGGTTCTGACAGAGGGGATCTGGCCATGGCCAGATTCCACGCCCTGGGAAACATACAAAAAGCTATTGAAAATGTGATTTTTATGTGACTTTTATGGGATTTACCCTCTGATAAACTAAGATATCTATTGAACATGGCCATTGAAATAGTGAGTTTTCCCATGACAAATGGTGATTTTCCATCGTTTTTTTGTATGTCTACCTAGTAAACTGTTATTTTACCAGAGGGTACCAGAATGTACAGCTGAAAAGCAGGCCCCCTGTGGCCATTAAGACCCTAAGACCCTCCACACCTCGATTTGGCTCACGCCATCCGCCACTCCCAGCACCAAGGGCGCTGTCAAACAGGCATCCGCATCGTTGTGGCCTTTCTGTGCCTTGACCTTGTTGAGCTCTGGAGTCTGGTAGAAGAATGTTGTGGGAAACACAGGATTTTCCCCGCGACCAATTCTGGCAGTTGCGCAAATGACTTGCAATCATGCGTGGTTTGACACTTTTGGATACTTTTGGTTTCTTATATCATCACCTGATTCATCATGATCCTATTTAAGCTGTTTTTGTTTTTTGTGTTTGTTTTAAGTGTTTGTCACTTAAACGTTCTTTGCGTGAATAGGAGCCTCAATGAAGTGTGCTAGTCATCACCATCCTCGTGGTTATGTCCCCCAGAAATTCACCCGTTCGATTCAGCGCTGTCAGTTGAGTTGCAGGATGCGTTTTTTGAAACGAGCTGGCATTGAAGCACAAGGGCTTGTTCTTGTGATAGGCTTCAGCCAGCTGCTGCCTCGTGGCTCAAATGGCTCAAAGGCTTGGCGATCACCATAAATGGTAGATGTTTTTTGGAACATTGGGGGTTTATTGTTGGACTACCACATTCTGCGGATGACCCAGGTTCGTTTTTGGTTGGGTCTTTTGGTAGCTTCATGCCTAAATTTGGATGATTACATCATCAAAACATACTCCATTTACTCCAGTTTAATAGACCTTCACAGTATGCAGCGAACCAGAAATAATTACACCCAATGTTCAATCAAACAAACCATGTTCAGCAGTGTATGTGTATCAAATTTGTCGTCAAAATAGCACCAGAAAAAATACATATACTGTAAATACTGTGGCCCACGTAGACCCCCTTACCCCAGCAAAACGAAGGACTCGGTGTTGCTATTTGTCTTCGTCAAAAATTGACATGTTCATTGCAAAAAAACAACCTGTGACATTGTCCATACACATTAATCCCATTGATGGCAACAATGAAACCATTGCACTTCCCTTCGCCAAGGTTCACAAAATAAAAATAAAACTGATCAATGATCATGTATTATAATAGTAGCGATAGTAAATAGGCTGATAGCAATACAAAATAGCAATACTAAGAAAAACACACAAAAAAAAAAAACATATTATAATACTATAATGTCATATCATCTTCAAGCTAAACAGTATATAATGGCGAACTATGTCTAAACCCAGCTAGCTGGAATTATTGAATGTAGATCTGGAATAATCATATGATGTGGTTAAAACAATCATAAACCATCCCCCAGTTATCACCATGCTTATGGGTGGTATAAACCATTCCCAGTCATGGGGTAATAAAAACTTAAACTTTAGGGAGATTCGGGTCTCTTGGATGTGGTGCTCTGGGTCGAGGGGCCCGCGACCACAGATCATACCTCGACAAATGGTAGGTTCAAACCGTGGATTTCCAATCATTCTCTTTGAATTACAGGACATTAAAACCTCCATATATTGGACTTGCCATAAATTTCCATAGCTATGTTAAATCACCAACTGGTAATTCCCCAAACAGTGTGGCCACATCATCAACATCATAATACTATAATGCATGATCTTTATATAAACTCACCAAAAAAAATCCCCCACACTGTTTGGGCTCTGCCGGGATAATCATGTCTATATACCCTCTGGTAATTTAACATAGCTATTGAAAATACCCCATTTATAGTTGATTTACCTATTCAAACTGGTGATTTTCTATAGTTATGTTAGTTTACCAGAGGGTAAATTCCAGGTCTCTTGCGATGTCTCAAGTTCGCGTTGCACCAAGGTGCTCTCGCCGTTGGAACTCATCCAAGTTCTTCCGCTGCCTTTCCTCGCCGAGACGGTTGGTTTCAGGAGGCGGTTAGGCGGTTGGCCAGGGCCACCCTGAAAATCCGCTAGAAATGCTGATGAAATATCAACTCAATGGGTACAATGTGGGACCCCCAAGATAGCTAAGAGGATGAATGTTACATAATATTACTATGTTTTCTACAATGTGAGGCCCCCAAGATAGCGTTCAGTTGGTGCACATAACTCCAATGTCACTATGGTTTATGGTACGCAAATAACGAACTAGTTACTGGGGCGAATCTAAACCAACAAACATAACTGGGGGGCCCCACATTGTATGAATCATAGATTTTCCTGGGGTTTAGTAGGGAAATCACCCTTTAGTAATCTAACATTTTCTGTGGAGAATCTGTACTTTAGTAGGTAAATCATCCATATATGGTCCATTTTTCATAGCTATGTTAAACTACCAAAGGGTAGATATCTATGGTTAATAAAAACTGATGGGGTTAACAATGGTTTTTCTATACCCTCTGGTAATCAAGCATGGCAATGGACAATCGACCCCTTCTTCATCTTCTTCCGATGAATTCGACGTATTTTTCAAGTTGGGCCATCTTTGGTCACTGGAGAACTACCCTCTGGTAATTTAACATAGCTATTGGCCAGTTATAGTGGATTTACCCATAAAAAAAAATGGTGATTTTCTATAGCTATGTTAGTTTACCAGAGGGTAGAGCATCCCCATGGCATCCCATCCGCCATCCCATGGCGCCATCCCCATGGCGCCAAGTCTCTGCGCCCACCAAAAAGGTGGGTGATCGTAGCATCCCATCCGCCATGGCGACGATGGCCACCCACCGCAGACTTTGCTGCGGATGAAATCACCGGTGAGTTATGTTGAATGGAAACATCTGGGAACTATATATTAATGGTTCTGATGATGATGGTTAAACCATTTGTTAATAATGATCAATATTCATGGTTCTGATGATAGATTTTATATAGTTAGACTTAAGGTAAGAATTGTATTCTTTGGTTCAGGACATGTTTTCTTACCCTATCTTAGCATCAATCTTTTGCAGTGTTCAACTCAACCATGATTTTCCAGCACTCAACAGGAAATGTGCATCTGGATCCGCAGCGATTTCATCTAGGCTTGCTGGGCTGCCATTGAGGTCGCCCTTCCATTTCCAACCACCTTAGAGCCTTGTGAGCTGCAGTTGCTGTCCCAATTTATGGTGTTGATGTGGCTACGCCATTTTTGACCAATAAATAAGCCACACACTGAATGATCTGAATGCCCAAGTACATCCAATTTATGGAGCCCGGGGGTCATCTTCAGCCACAGGCGGCTGCAAAACTCCTAGAAACCATGGCTGAATGTGGTGTCGCCAAGAATAGCCCCTGAAGCTATCCGCTCCTGAAGTTGTCCCAGCTATTCCCAACTTCTATTGTCATGCAGTTGATCAGTTGCTAGTAGTTCTACCCTCCGGCTAATTTGTTTCAGCTCGCTATGGGACTTACCTATCACACATGGCGATGTTGCATCGCAAACTGTCCAATTACCAAAGGGCAAATCATCCGAAACATATGATTAATCATATCCCATTCAAACCCAGCAACTATTCCCATTAGGCTGGAATAAATCAATTGTTCATAGTTGTATCTACCTATGCAATTTCCAATCATTCCGAAGGTTTCTTCCTTTGCCACCAAGGATTGGCCGTTGGATGATTTACCCCATGTTAATTCACCTGCGTTCACAAAAAAAACAACATATATTTTGCATGCTGTAATTCAGCATCATTTACGCACATAAAACTAATCCCCAATAATCCAGCACGGCAATAAAACATCCACTATAACTATATACTTCTAGATGGTTTTTCCATTAAGACCTTCATTGATACGGCTTTTCCCATATGTTCTCCATATATTTTCCATGACTTTCCCCTGATTTTTCCCAGTCAAACCCTCCCACCACATCACTCCTAGGCTCGGGCCAAAGGAAGCTCCGTCGTCCTGTACTGTTTCACGAGGGAAAACAAGCACGGTGATTTTAGCGGACAATCACCCACCAAATATGGATTATTTATGGATTATACATTTGGATTCTATATGGATTATACATGGATGTTTATGGATTACAAATATATATATATATATATATGTATAATTATATATTATATATATGTATATATGTTACATATGGACATTTGTTTAAATGTGGAATATCACCAAGTATGCATTATATTAATGGAAGCTTCCTAAGACATCGGGGTATCCTTATTTTAATTATCCATTTCTCTTTGGGATTGCCATTTGCGATGCCTGGATGCACATCCCAAGTCAACCCAATTTAACAGAAATGGCTTGTGTAAACTATACCAGATATCATAAATTGGAGGCTTACAATTGGGTTTGCAGTACGGCATTAAATGATCATAAAATGAATTGTGTGAGCATTAACTGTACCAAATCTAATTGATCTTCAAAAATCTTCAGAATTGGGCACTGCTTTGGGTTTAATAGACATGTTGGTTAGCGATTTGCTGGGCTGTATTTGTGACCAAACATTTTTCACATCTAACCAATTTCCAACGCCAGAGACTTCACAGCAAAGAAGAACCAGCGTCATTCACCATGAACGATTTTCCCATTGAAACCTCCATTTTAGGACGTTCCACTTGCCATGTTTAATTGGTTAGCGGAGGGTAGGCCATTTGGATACTTTGGATATTGCTTGCACATCGCAAAAACAGCTCGCAAAACAGCTTGCACATCAAAATTTGACCGGTACATACCGGTGCTGCGACAATGGAAGTAGAAATCTCGGGGAGCATCTCTAATTGAAACAATTTTCTGCTTTGCAGCTGCAAGTTTTAAACGGCCATTTGGGATCACAATCCGGGCACATCCAGGTAGAATATTATATATATATATATATTATATTTATTAATATTATATATATTTATATTATATATTATATATATATATATTATATATATATTATATTATATATATTATATACATATTATATATAATTATATTCTATAAAAAAACTATTCTTGTAAGTGAGGCATGAAACATATTGATAAATACCTCCATCCCATCCCATTGTACTAGTTACTAGTAGGGTAACCAATACATATCCCAGTTTCAATTTCGGGTTGAAACGCCTTAAACCCACAGGTGTCGAATAATTATCAATTGATACATAACATCCTGTATGATCCGAAACGACATCCTGTAATATCCTACGAGTAACGGCTATAATAACCAGATATAACCAGTATATACTATACTGGTAGTAAAACCCCATATAAAATCAATGCTAGTTTCAGGATCCGATTCAATGGAGGTACGTTAGTACCATATTTTTGGCCATATTTTGTGGGGATATCCCCTTACATAGGCCTTACATAGGCCTTATATATGGTCGGTCCCTCCAATAAATCGGTTCCTGTTGCATGGCCGTTGCTAAAATGCCACCATAACCCATCAGCCGGGTATCAAAACGTCATGTCTCTACCGTGCCACCAGTGGATCCACACCGGTAAAAGCCGGCACAGCCGGCCTCGAGAACACAGTGACGATGAAACACATTGGGACAACCTCAGGACGTGCGGTTGGATGACATGCTTTCGTTGTGTAGCCCCTTATGTAAACGATATCGTATGGATATCATATGGATATCTTTGGATACAACTCTGGCACTCAATATGTATGTATTTGTTATTTGTATGATTTGTTTACTCAAAACTTGTTTCATTTTCTGCCACCATGCGCTAGACATCCCTAGGCCACGGCATCATGTCACATCTAGCGTGCCCTTTGGCCATCTTTGGCCATGCTTGCGGGGTGCATAACTCTGGCTGAACTATACTAATAACATCAAAAAAAATCGTTATTCAATATTGCTCCAATAGACATGAAAAAGAACTAAAAAAAGGACTTGCGGATTCTCCAAATCCGATTCCCATCATTCCAGTGACATCACAGTTGCTACCCTTTGCTACTGGGATAGCTGTTACTGCCAAAAGCCCAAAAGCCCAAAAGCACAGCTACCCTGTTGACATCTGTTGACCAATAACTACCCTGGGATTTTTTATCCGACGAAATCCCATTAAAAAATCCATTGAATCCATTGAGCCGTTGATTCGTTGATGGTTTAGAACCCCTCTCTCTCTGAATTTCCACGGGTTTTCCAGCCGTTTGGATGGCTGAACCTCCAAGGAAGTCTCCGAGAAACAGCTGCAGGCCGTTGCTTCCAATCCAGGGCCGTCCCTGCATGACCTAAACCGGAAGAGATCCAGCAATAATAACAGGCAACAATGGGAGAGATGGTGGTTTAGTAAGATTTACGCAGTGGGATTTTATGTTGATCATGCAATAGTCATTAAACCATATTAATTAAACCATATTAAACCAACAAAAACTGGGGATATGATATGACTGAATAATAGCGCTCGGGTCATATCCAATAACCACTATATATTGATGGCTTAATTAGGGTTACAACCCCAACACCTTCACCAACCACGAAGTTTTCAGGGGATCGGCAGCAATTTACCCCAGATTCGTCATGCCAAAATAATGCAGTCCTGAGGCAACTAAGGGTATAACTATAAGATGGGTATAACTATTCATCATTTACTAACTACGGGTATAACTATATGATAGGTAAAACTACGACCAGTAACTATGGGTATAACTATAAGTATTATAGGTAACTATGAAACACTGTAAATTTCATGGGATTATAAGGGGATAAATCATCTAACTGATGCAGGATTTGGCTGCCATCCAAAGGAATGATGGGTATCCCCCTGGGAGCTAATAAGCGTTTCCCCATGGTTAATAATGGTTAATAATGGTTAATAATGGTTAATGGTTAATAATGGTTAATAATGGTTAATAATAGTTAATGTCAACCCTGGATTAATAACCCCTATAATTGGGCTGTTTAATTGGGGGGTACCATTTAAGTACATTTAAGTATCAGATGAAATGACTATTGGCAAAGTACCACCCTGATTAATAAACTATGGTTTATTAATCTGGGGTTGACACTGACCAAATAGTTTTCTGCATGACATAAGCCGAAAAAGCCGAACCTCACTCCAATCACTTAAAAATCATCAAACAAAGCACCAAATAAACATTGAATGACCATCAAATCTGTCCAATCACCCAGCACATCACCATCAAATCATGAGTACATCGCCATCAAAAAAATACAATACACAGACATCACAGACACACATCTGTATATACCATATGTATGTATAATATATATGTATAATACATAAATCCGTACTCCACATCTTATAACTGATAACCCTCAAACCACCCAGGAACCCCAAGGGTCCACACGGGCAACTGAGGCTCCCCACGAGCCACATCAAATAGTCCACCGCAACTGCCACGCTCCGCCGCTGATCCCGCCGCTCTTCCTCTTGTCCGAGATGGGCCAAATACGACCTCAGAGTCCCGTTTGCATACTCGGTAGTATCACACGGCACACACACACATATATATATATATTTATGTAAAGAGTCATCTATGAAAAATACAGTACTAATCTATAGTTCTCTCTAGCTATTACCATTATAACTATAATATACTTGTTGACATTGAAATTGTTTCTATTAAAACATATTTGGATCATGTTCACCCATCTAACTATAGATAGATAAATGTTTGCCCGTCTAGCTATATATATATAATATGTATATCAATGATATATATTATATATGTATATCAATGATATATATATATATGTATATCATAGACCGGAGTAAGCCTCGGTATAAACCAACCTAGCGCTTTTGTTTCATTCGTTTAAGCTGCTCCAACATTGCATATAGGGTTTCCCATCTCCGAGTGTAACTTGTTAGAACGCAACTGGTAAGCATCATTGGAGCACTGCCTAATGACCTTGTAGACGGGAAGGGTCTGAACAAAAAGACAAAAAGCTTATGAGAATAATTCACACTTGGAGCCATATCTTTTCCAATGGAATGTGGTGGGCCCTCCATATAATTTGCGTCTCTAAGGAATCTCATGGTTTATGAAAGGTGCTTTCATACGAAGTTGTCTCAAATTAACCCCAAAATTGCAGGGATTTAGAACATCACTTTCCAGTCCAAAATGGCCCGTTGAACATTAGTAGAAAATCACTTTCCAACAACAAACTTGTCGGTTAAAACAGCAGTGGAACCCACATGGGTGCAACCTGAACTGTCACCCACGAAGGAAAACATTCATAAATGCCATCAACAAAACGAATCAACCAAAAAAACAAAAATACACTCATGATCTGTACTTTGATGTACTTTGTTTAGGAGGATCATGGATTAAGATGGATTATTGATTATATTATTATATAAAGGTTTATTCCATAATCTTAAAGTCTTAGAGAGTAGCCTCCAGTGCCACCTCTGAACCCCCAACTCATCTAGAAATCGCTGGCTCTGTGGCGACAGGTGCTTCCTGGCCAGGGATTCATCGGGAAAATTGACCTCCCAATTTTGGGATATGAAGATGTTCAAAATTGTTGTATCAATGGATTGGTTTAAGGGAAATCTTAACCGGAAACCATGTTTTTTACCATCAAATATATAGGGTTTTCCTGTATGAATCATATGGAAGAATATCATAAGATCATATAAGATCTCTATGTTAAAATCTACAAGTCCCCAAATAACTGTCCAACACTTTTTATGATTTACGCAACAAACTATGGTAATTGTGAATGTTTCATACTGGTTTTGTAAAAGAAAACAGTTGATAGGTGGTTTGTCCCATGATTTTGTTTGAACCATCCAAGCTGGTGCAGGATATCGTCGACAGTAAGAATATAATCCCCGAATTTCGGCACACAACATGGGGATAGTGGATCTTAATACATGTTATAGTTATACGTATAAAATAGTATAAAACATGTTATTAAAAAAAAAAGAAAAAACATATGGCAGTGTGTCAAAACCTTGTACCCCTGGTGAACATCAAAATAGCTGGTAAATGGATGTTCATTCCCCTAAAAATGGTATTAATAGGTATTGATCCATACCCATATGGATATCAGAATGATTCAAAACGATGCAAGGTGGCGATGTTTCCAACTCGTACCTCCGGTGGTGCCCAACGGTCCGTCGTAGGTCACCCGTCCGGTAACCCGTCCTCAACGGTGAGGCTGGCAATGTTGGCATGATCCGCCTGGCGTGGCGCCTGAAGCGCCTGAACCGTTGGATCTCAAATGATCATCATCAATTGTACAATGTGGGGCCCCCCAGTTATAAGTTGGTTTATAAGCCCCAATAATTATAGTTGTAAGTACCATAAACCATAGTTTTTGGAGTTATAAACCAACTTAGCTATCTTGGCGGCCTCACATTGTAGAAAACATAGTAATATTATGTCACGTTCATCCTCATTGATGCAAAGTGAAATTGAAATTGAAGTAGACTATAGAATTAGAAGAGTACTGCATTGAACAACTAATCAACACAATTTGTTGTAAATCACTACATATATAATATAAATAAATGTATACATACAGCGTGTATATATATGTATATATATATATATGTGTTATATATATATGTGTATGTATGATACACACAAATGATTGAGGAACTAAGAATGATTTGGCAGTGCATAAGTCTAGTGCAACACAGAGAGATATGTGCTAATACGTGCAGTCTTTAGATGGGCATCAAACATGTGCCTATATCAAGAATCAAAATGGTTGCCAAACAAAGGCTTGAAGCTTGCTGTGAGAGAAACAAGGTCGGAATGAGCGATATGCGAATATATATTGAATCAAATTTGAGGTATTGGTATGACTCTGGACGTTGCGGTAGAAATGGAACAATCACCCATGTACAATGTGGATTCATAGCCCCCGAAAAGGCTTTGCAACGATGAAGTCCTCTTGTCTTTACCCCTTGGTAAACTAACATAGCGAACTGGAAAATCACCATCTTTAATAGGGAAATCAACTATAAATGAACAATTTTCAATAGAAAACTGTTAAATTACCAAAGGTAAGCATGACATATGAAAAGATGATCAGCCCAAAATCTGAGGTTTCCCAAGATGAAGCTATCCATTGTTGATTCCCACCCCGCCTGCGTTTCATTGGAAGCTCCACTTCAATGACCTGGAACTGGTTGAGACCGGGAAGCTGTGCAGGAAACCGTGAAACCCTGATTTTGGGCGAAATGTCCTGTAGATTTCGGCCTAGACTTGAATCATTGAACCTTGTGATCAGGGCCCTATAGGCAAAAACCTATCCCCAAAATATTTTCAAATTATACTGGTTGGTTCGTAAATCTTGTCATGATCCCGAATAAACCCAGTTCGGTAGTACTGCAACCCTCCAGTTCTGAACCCATCAACAACCAATTGATCAACTGTATCTGACTGTATCCCATGTGTGCGTTTTTTTTTGAGTAAGTTAAACCCCACTAAAAACACCAAAAAAATGATGATTTGAACATGGTGGAAACCTTAGTTATATTCACAAAACTCAACCGGTAATGTTGGTAAAGCTTAACAGTGTGAACACCATCCCGGCAAATCGTCCATCTTTGCTGGGGAAACTCTTCGGAAACTGGTCGATCTCTGTCGCTTTTAAACAAAGCGTCCTATGAATTGATACGCCGAAAAACATGTTTGTATCGCTTAATCATGGGGATATTGTTAGTATAGTATCTGTATAAATCAACAGTATCGATACTATACTAACATGTGATGTTTGTATCGGCTTGTATCGGATTAATTCTACTGGATCATGTGATGTTTGTATCATCACCTTCCCTATGAAATCCTACAATGTTAGCCACCCCAGTGATGTTAGATGGTTTATAAACCCCATGAATACTATAGTTATAGGATGTTATAGGTACCATAAACAATAGTCATCGGAGCTATGAACCAACTTAGCTATCGTTTGGGGGCCCCATTATGGTTGATCATCATTTTCCCAGCCCATAGCCAGCCCATCGCAGCCTCATTCAAGGGCAGATCAGCACGCGACAGCTGCATCATGGAAAGCTCCAATCGCCACAGTGACAGCCTGGGTTATGGACGAAGCTGGGACGAAAAAACTGGAGTTTACCCTCTGGTAAACTAACAGTTTGCTGTGGAAAGGCACGATTGTTAGTGTGTAAATCAACTATAACTGGTCATGTTCAATAGCTATGCTATGTTAAATTACCAAAGGGTATTTTGTTTTGTGTTTCCATCTTGTTTTGGGTGACTAAAAATCATGACAAGTCTGAATATATATATATATAATTTATATAACGAACAACTGTATTCACATAGCAGTTCTGGCTCTCAAAGTAAGGGGTGTAAATTCCACCATGTATTTCTTCCTGAAAGTTGCTGCACTTTTTTGTATGAAAACCGCAAAAAGCGGCCCAGTGGTTTTTAAATGGAAGTGTTGGACATGGCCAGAGTTGAGGCTGTAAAATGGTTCGCTTCCAGATGCTGAAGCATCGGATAGCATCGGCATTCTTGTCAGGTCAGGCATCTGGCACCATATGAAGCCAATCGGGGGCATCCCCTGAAATTGAGAATGGTCTGTTGTTGAAACTTCGCCCCTAAAAAATGTCAGAAACAAACACAAAAACTAGATACAAAAAAAAACCACCAGTAAAGGTTATTAATAATGTTATATTAATGTTTCAGGGCAACACCACGGCTTGACGACACCGCACCATAAGGTGGCTAAGCCCAACGTGATATGCCAATCGGATTCCTAGGAATCATGGTACCTGGTGGAGCTAACACCGGAAGGCAAGTTGCAAGGGCATCAGCAGCGAGCAAAAGTTCTCCTGACACAATGACAGTTTACAGTGCTTTTCCGGGCGCTTCAGTTTCTGGAAACCGCGGGGCGTACCAAGTAACCAAGTATACTTGTATTTATATCACGTATACAATCTAAATAATGGCATTATTGGTTATAACATGTTTTAACCATCCTGAATTTTCTAGGAGAGTCATTGGGGATCATCATCTATGGTTGAACAGTGTTTTGAATCAAATCTCGGTGAGTTGGTGCAGTATAGGAACTGCACCTTAAATCCCATTACCACCAACAATATCCATGAACTGTGATTTGGTGATTTGAAAACATGGAAAAATGAATGAGGATCATTTTTTGGATAATACAATATTATGAATGGAAAAACATTGTCTGGCGATTTGAAAATGAATGAGGATCATAATGCAGAAGAAGGGAAACCGACATCACCCAGAATTGGTTCAAGGGAACATCTAAAGTAAGGACACCCCTGATTTTGATAGTACATAGGAATGGTTTCCTGCAGTTATGGCCATTTATTAGTTATAAGTGGTTATAAGTGGGATTATACATTTTATAAATGGGATTATAAGTACTTATAACTGGTAAAGGGCCATAACTGTGCAAATATGTGCAAAAGGAAACAGTTTTCCAACGTAATTGCCCTTCTTTACATTCCTGCTTTGACTATGCATATTCCCATGCACTGCTGATAGTTTACACATTTGCCGATCATCGATGCTACTCACCACAAATGGTAAGCATTGAGTTGTCCATTTTTTGGGCATTCAAACATGATTTCTACCTATATGTATACATACCAGTACATATTACATACATGATAAGTATGAACACAGTGCATATTTACAATGTGTATATGCAACATATTTCTTTATATAAGTATTATATCATATCATATCGCATACGCACAGTACTGATGCACAGTAAAACATGTAATTTGCACGTAATATCCCTGTGTATATATATATATGTAAATAAAAATGTATAATGTATATATATAATGCTTGTATATATGTATATCTATCTATCTATCTATTTATCTATCTATCTATCTATCTATAAATATATATATATATACATATTGAATACACATCATATATGTACTATTGCGTTACTAAGAAATTCTACAGTCATTTGTGCTGCAGAACGCGCTCCTCCCCAGGCCGCCGTCCAGCAATGCACTGCCAAAGCGCCAGCAGCACGTCACCCGGCAGCTGGAACTCCAATTGGCACATGACGAAGGCCGTGACCTTTGGGTGATTCAAAATGGTGGATTTACCATTGGAAAACAGTGGTTAATAGTGGTTAATAGTGGTTAATAGTGGTGAGATACTCATCAAGATGAAAACAGTGGTTAATAGTGGTTATATATAACTATAAGTGATTATAACATATTATAACTATAAGTTGTTGATCATTAATATATAGTGAAAATCGTGGTTAATAGTGATTCTGGTTGGTGGTATACCTAGCCCTCTGAAAAATGATGGAGTTCGTCAGTTGGGATGATGAAATTCCCAACTGAATGGGGAAAATAAAATTCATGTTCCAAACCATCAACCAGTGATTAATATATGGCTACTTTAAATATCTTATAATATCTTATAATCTATATTGGTGATTTCATGGTTGATTTCCTGGAAAATCATCTATAAATGGTGATTCAATGGGATGTTAAGGGGGTGTTATTATGATTTATAGTCTATATGTGCATATATATATAGATCTGACATGACTATTGATATGGGTTAGACCGGGTTAGAGGTGTCTTTTTGAATATTTGAAGATATTTGAAGCATCCAACATTTCAAGAAGGTTGCTTTCTTTTTTGGAATTCGAATCATCCAAAAGCGGGCGAAGGTCATTTCTGTTTTGGAATTTGAACCAAAGTCAAGTGGGAGAAGTTTGGATTTAGCTTAACCATCACCTACTGGGTAAAAACGATGATTGAAATCGACGATTGAAATACCAAAAAGAATCAATAAAGTGGATTTCTAACTGTTTCTCCTGGATTAAAATATGCCAAACACCCCCAGACCAGGGAGTGGATTGACTTTTTTCACTTTAAATCGTGACCGCTCCATTTCTGCGCGACGCATTTTTGATTCTTACCCATGTATAGAGTTTATGTGATAACCACCCTGTCACACAAACTGTAATATATGTTTTTGTCGATGAAGTATACCTCCTCATTATCCTTTTATAGCAAAAAATAATCAAACGTTACTTGCTGGAAAATCCGTGAAAACAGGCGACATATAGCCATATATAGCACTCAAATTCTCATCATAACCGGCAATCCCAGACAACCAGAAATAGACATGGGTGTTCACTATGGTAGTGAAAAAAATTAAAATCCCCACATTACATCGTAACTGGTTCTTTAGGACAACCATTTTTTTTCATGTCCTGTCCATTTGGGGTTCCAGGAAGCAACCCGCCCATCCACGCCATGCTGCAGCACATCTCGGTTCGAAGAGCTCGGGGTGATTGCAGACCTTCCCTCGCACATCGGGAAGGTGGGGATGGGACTTGGCCATACCCAAGCGTACCCTCTGGTAAACTAACATAGCCATGGGAAATCACCATTTTTAATGGGTAAATCAACTATAAATGGCAATCTTCAATAGCTATGTTGGTTTACCAGAGGGTATCTTCCCATTGGAAGGCTTCAACTTGTTTCAAGAAAATGTTGACAAAAAATTGGGCAGAAGTTGGTTTTAGAACGAAATTCAGCATCCTTCCAGTAGGATGAAAACGTTTGAAGTTGTCGTAATCACTCATTCAAACCGTGAACTTGGCACGGTTTTCGATATTCAAAAAACAAGTGAAATTGAGCCAGATCGGAACAATGTTTAGGTGATCACAGGTATAAATAATGTAATATAGATTAAAATAGTGTATATAAATATGATTATATATATAATATTATATTAAATGCGTGAGCGCCGTCCAAGCCAATCTGGAAATAAAATATGTCTACCGGTTCAGGCACACCCTAGCTATCGCTGCATCGTTGAGCGCATTGCCTCCCCCAAAAAAAATTAATTTCCCAACAGGTTAGCGGGACCCGTTCAACTTTTGGTGCTTCGACTTGTTTGAACCCTTTACTTCAATAATCTTTGGCAGACTTGGTTTAATTTTAGAATCATGTGCGATGTATCTCTGACACCACATTTACATTTGATCAATTACCAGAAAGATCAACCCGGTCAACCCTGTGGATGGTTGCGAAATCCTGTACCAGTTGGTCGAATTCATCCCTTTATAATCCCAGGGTTTCCAGGTTTTCCTAGCTACCAACAGTTACCAGCTGCAGAATTTCTTCCATTCACAGTAGAGGTCAACCAGCTGCAGAATTTCTTCCATTCACAGCAATCATCAGTTTTCGTCATACTGAATACTGGGCCAGCGATATCCTGCACCACCAATTTGGGATGGTTCAGTTATGGCCCGAAATACCAGTTATAAGTACTTATAGCTTATAACCCCATTTATAAAATGTACCCTCTGGTTATTTAACATAGCCATGGAAAATGGTCCATTTATAGATGGTTTACCTATTAATAGCATGGTGATTTTCCACGGCTATGTTAAATAACCAGAGGGTATAATCCCACTGAAATCACCATAACTTTCATAAATGGCCAGCCATCACCGTTGAAACCACAGTTAAGAATTCGGTGACTCCGAGAGGCGGAGCTGCATCAAGATACCTCGGCCCATGTCTGCTTAAAGCTTAGCAGTTGGGATTAGCCTCTGGTAAACTAACATAGCTATGATCTATGGACAATCACCATCTTTCATACATCAACTATAAATGAACCATTTGTAATAACGATGTTAAATTACCAGAGGGTATCACAGTTGTATAGAGGATTACCCAATAATAAATATTAGTAACCATCATACATTGGTGGAATCATGTGGATGTTTTTAAGGGTGTTTTTCTGAATGTCAAGATCATGTTATGCTTCGAACCAGACTGGTCTGGTTGGAATCTGGATGATCTGGATGGATAGCTTCCCCGTATTTTCTATCTATAGCCTCCAGTAAATTAACAGTTCGACCCCGGCATTCATCGGGTTTGGAAGATGAGTTTCCACTAAAAAGGGTGATTTTCAGGGTCTATAGATCTATGTTAATTTACCAGATGGTATATCTATTTCATCTATTTGATGGTATGCAACGGAGAGATAGAATACCAACATGTGAACCTTTCCCTCCATTTCAAAAACAATGCAGCAAGTCGCAAAAAATGAACTTTGAGATTGTACCTGGATGTTTATATAGAATATAAAGAAATATCTAAAATATCTAGATACAGTATACACTTAAAATCCTGATGTATTGAAAGGGTCATAAGGGGCCCGCTACCAATCATATCATACCTCGGATTTCCAAGAATTATCAATATACCCTCTGGTTATTTAACATAGCCATGGAAAATGGCCCATTTATAAATGGTTTACCCATTAAAAATGGTGATTTTCCATGGCTATGTTAAATAACCAGATGGTACTACTACCCCTGGGAATTCCCAAATCTTTGGTATTTTGCTCTGCAATCTCATTGCGAAACATACGTCAAAATCATCCCAAATGTACGACCTATCCCTCATCTTGGAGATATCCTGCAACATTTTTTGCTGGTTCGGTCATTGATGGCAAAAAAACAAGGATAGTAGTTCTCTCTGGGCATTTGTAATATATTGGTACACCAAACTACCGTTGATCGGCAAAACAGTATGCAAGGTGCATAATGTGGTAAACCCAACAGATACACCATCCCATAATTAATCAACCGTTGTTGGGGTGTCATTAAAAAAAAATATCCCATTGCTCGGGGTATAGCCAAGCGTATTTCTGGATTTACCACACTGTCACTATACCAAATATTCACATGAATGCCTTCATTTGTTGGTTAATGATGGTAAATTTCCATTGATTCCATATGTGCTGGGGTCAAAACATGCTATCTGTCATGTGTTTCATGACCATCCATCCCACAGTGGGAATCCTTGTAGCAGTACAGGAATCCCTGGAAGTGGATTGATGACCATCCTCCAGGAAAGGAAGCCATGTTTTGACCATGGCAAATCCTCCGATCCAGCAGCAACACCACCATCAACAACAACAACGACAACAAGAACAACGAGAACAACAACAGCAACAACAACAACAGCAGCAAAAGCAACAGCATCAACAGCAACAACAACAACAACAACAACAACAACAATAATCCAAAAACGTGAAGACAGTTTAATCATGTGCCAAAGGTTTTCAAAGATTTGCCTGGCATTTTTTGCATACAATGTTGTGTTGTGCTTTTCGCAAGTCCCAGCAGCATCAACAACAACAACCCCCCCCCAAAAAAAAAAAACACCACCACCACCACCACCACCAACAACAACAACAAGAACAACAACAAGAACAACAAGAACACCAACAACAGCAACAACAGCAACAACAACAACAACGACAACAACCACAACCACAACAACAACAACAACAGCAACAGCAACAGCAACAACAACAGCAACAGCAACAACAACAACAGCAGCAGCAAAAGCAACAGCAACAACAGCAACAACAACAACAACAAAACCAACAACAACAACAACAACAACAACAACAACAACAACAACTACAACTACAACTACAACAATAACCACACCGACACCGACAACGACAACCACAACCACAACGACAACCACAACAACCACAACCACAACCACAACAACCACAACAGCACACAGCAACACACAACAACACACAGCAACACCAACAACACACAACAACGCACAACAAGCAGCAACAACCAGCAACCAAAGAACAACACACAACAAACAGCCACAAACCACAAACAACCACAATTTGATGGGGTTGAATGCTCCAAAAATCACAAGTCAGCGGCATTGGGATACCACAAATGTGGCTTTCTGGCTTTCAAGGCCTTGCCATTTTTGATGATGACTTGCAGCTCCTCCTCTGTGTTCACGTGGTTTTTCGAACGGGAATTGGACGCTTTTGCCAAGAGAAAAGTTGGAAGTTCACCACAAACATTGAACCTAATCACCAAGTTGGATTTAACGCACACATAATTTGTGAGTAAGGAACTGCCTACGAATAAATCGCAGAGGTTCCAAACTTGGTGATGAACGATCTCCTCCTCTTGGTTATGAAAAAATCAACCAGCATTGATTTGTGTATATAGATGGATCAAAATTTCAAACGAACTCCTCCTCTTCTGCATAATCCGCTTTTTCCTTGGACAATGCAGAAGGAGGTGCCCATACATTCCTGGAGGCAGTCGACGAGGCCAGGAAAGCACGAGGCACACACCGCAAACGAATCCCATGCCCGTGATGATGATGATGATGATGATGGTGATGAAGATGATGATGATGATGATGCTGGTGGTGATGATGATGATGATGATGTTGAAAGATTTGAAAGTGTCTGTGATGTAGGTGTTTTTTCGTTTAATGAGGTTGATCGAGAAGATGCTGCAAATGATGTAGATGATGCATAGGAGATAGTGTAGGAGATGTAGGTGGTGTCAAAGATGTAGGTGATATGGATGATGTATGTTATGTAAATGTCGATTCTGCGCCGGCATGCAGCGTTCCCAGAGCTTTTAGTCAAGAAGTCAAGAACAATTTTGAATGCATGCGCGCAGTTTGACTGAATAAATCAATGACCCAATGAATTGATGAATCAATGAACCGGTGAATCAGTAAATCAATGAAAGAACAAAGCAATCTGCATCAAGCGATGAATCAAACAATCAGCCAACCAAGATATCAGTGAATCAATGAAGCAACGAGGCAATGAACGAGTGAAGTAGTGACCTGATGAATAAATGAATCAGAGAATCAGTGAATCGATAAAGCAATGAACCAGATGTTGTGGCTGAACAACAAGTCCTGACAACCACTTTGTCTCCGTCTCCCTGTTTGAAAAGTATCTTTGCATCGGCACAATTAGGGTTCATAGTTCGTACTTGCACTTGCACAACAATGGACAGTTCTTGATAGCCCAACCTAACAGATGGTTGATTTGCCACTTTTCAGGGGTCGGCGGCAGGGGCGGCAGCCCTTTTGATATGGCATTGGGGTTGCCCTCTGGTAAACTAACATAGCTATGGACAATAGTGGAAAATCATGCTTTTTTACAGGCTAAATCAACTATAAACGGCCATTTTCAATCGCAATATAGTGTTAAATTACCACAGGGTAGCACAAATGATTAGGGTATACTAAACTGGTAAACTATAACCCATAGGATCCATGTATGGTATATATGCTAACATTTGGGGTATATTGATGGTAAATGTTACCATATATACCATACATGGATCCTATGGGTAATGTTGCAGGTCAACGATCAATCGCCTATCATTGGCGTTGACGAAACTGGCCACGTCGCCCATCATGCTGAGGTAGTCCCCCTTCTTCAGCACGCGTTGCGTCTCACACCTTGGCGAAACGTGGCAAGATGAAACGCAGCACGGTTTACCCAAGATGAAACGCGGCAGTACCCAAAACACCAATAAACAATTGGTAAATGTACACCAATGCTATAAGAACTGGATCAAATTGGATAAAACAATTATCATCTACATTGGGTGTAGGACAACAACACTATAGAAAGTGGATACAGTTAAATAGGGTAATAAAGCAAGTTGCATCCAGCATATCCTGAGGATGGCATTTGAGGCCATGGGAAGTTGGCATCGGACCCCCCAATCATTCTGTCGCAATAGGCTTTTGGATTGTAGGGCTGAGATGGGCTGAGTAGTTACCCTCTGGTAAACTAACATAGCTATTGAAAATGGCCATTTATAGTGGATTTTCCCATTAAAAAAATGATTTTCCATAGTTATGTTAGTTTACTAGAGGGTAAATTTAAACAAAACTTCGACTGGTACCATCTTTGATCAAAGCATTTGCGGCAATCATCCATCTAATCATCTCCAATATCCGCATCGTGCATTTATTAATAATGCCATCATCCGTTTTAATACGTATCATTGCCATATATAATTTATCATATCTGGTTGGTGGTTGACCTACCCCTCTGAAAAATATGACAGTCAGTTGGGATGATTATTCCCAATATATGAAAAAATAGAAGCCGTGTTCCAAACCACCAACTAGATATTTACCAAAATTAATCATGACTATTGCCATCATTATGAACATTGACCCCTCTCTCTCTTTTCAAGTCACCCTGCCGCGCTAGAGAGGTTGGATACGAACTGTTACAGAGTTTCCGCAGCAAGACCTCTGGCACTCCAACAGCTATTTAACATCTAACGATTCTTCGGAACATCATCCATAAATGGGCCATCGAATCTTTACCAAACTCTTACAAGGTGGTGCCCCCCCAGTCATAAGTTAGTTTATAACCCCCATGAAGTATAGGTATATATCTACCATACACATCCATACACCCAAGTTATTGGAGTTGTGTTCATCAACTTAGCGATTTGCCTCACTGGGGCACCACCCAACGTAAACCTTGCCGCGCTGGCTGCTGGAGGCTCATCAACGATGTCCCACCACTTCCCACGGCCTCTGCATGAACTCCTCATAGAGGACCTGCTGCCGTCGCGACAGGGGACATCGCACCTGGGCTCCGTCGGCTCCGTAAAGAGGGTTTCGGGAAGCCCGAGAGGAAAAAAAAAGTTACTCACTGGTTATTTAACATATAAAGCCTATATAGCTATGGAAAATGGACCATTTATAGATGATTGCCATGATGATGATTTATGAATGTGTATGATTTATGATTTACGATGATTTATGATGAATTATGATGATTTATGATGATTAACTTAGAATAAAATTGTGAGTGCCATAAAATCACGGCGATTGCTGGGAAAATCCCCACACTAAATTGAGGTTTGTAGCTGAGGACATCTTCCAGAAAGCCATGTGGCGGTTTTTACCGCAGGGTAGTTTTCCTTTGGCCCGGAAACTGGCAAAATCCTTTGAGTATGTTTGTGTTCGAGGTAAGGACATGGTTACTATATCAATTATCATCAATTATATATATATAGGATCATGTAATATCCCTACAATGAATGAAATATAATGAAATATACTCGAATATACCAAGTTCTTGACCTTTTTATGCACAATCATCCCAAACCCAAATCAAGGGGGGTTCAACCAGGAGTAGGCTTTGAACGGCAAAGGGGCCACATACTCGTGCTTGTTTGGCAATTGACGTTCCACTTCACTTTTCAGCCTGGCGTCGAAACACACCGCGATTCTAATCACAGCCAGCTGGATCCTTTTTTTTGCCCATCTCTCCATTACGCTATTGGGAGTGTTTATTATTGACCACTCAAAGAATGAGGCGATGGGGACTCAACAAGGCGATTTTTCGGTGGAACTCCATGATCCCCTGATGAGAAAACCATACAGTTATGGCCCTTTACCAGTTATAAGTACTTATAACCCCATTTATAAAATGTATAATCCCACTTATAACCAGCTATAACTAATAAATGGCCATAACTGTACCACAATCAAGTTTCGCCTTCAGAAAAAAAGGAACAAAATGACCCCAACGATAGCGTTCAGTTGGTGAACATAACTCCAATTTCACTATGGGCTTTATGGTTCATGGGCTTCATAGACCAACCTAGCCCATGATTGAGCTGGGGCCCCAAATTGTATGACCGTTGCATCCTATGGGCAACATGATGGTTAATCATGGGACATAAAAAACAGGTTGAATACTGCTTCATTTTGACGTATTTTGACCATCAATAAACATAATCAATCAAAATCAATCAAATGCAGGGTTTTAAAGGTGATCATAAGATTTAATTACCAATCAATCAAATTCAGATTTTAATCATGGTGATCATAAGATTTATACCCACATATTTCCCACATATTTCCCACATCTCGTATCGCCTCCTGAGCAGAAACGGTCGCAAGACTTTGTGCAAGCGAGCCACCAAGTCCTGGGCGCAGTGGAATCAAGGTGCAGTTATGGCCATTTATGAAAGTTATAACTGGTTATTTCAGTGGGATAAAAAACATTTTATAAATGGGGTTATAAGTACTTATAACTGGTATTTCGGGCCATAACTGTGTATCATTAAGATGGTCATTGGATTGGTTTTCACGGGAAAATCTTAACCGTAAATCATCTTTTTTACCATCAAATATAGGGCTTTCCGGTTAAATTTTCCCGTCATCCAATTCTATGAGATGGACATCAAAAAAACAACGTTAAACCAACAGAAAATATGTATGAAATAGTTCAAGAAAACACACTTAAGATCGAAAAAACAAAAAAAACATACTATAGCCTATAACAGAGTATCGTCAAGATCTCAAGTGTATGATCTGATTGTAGATGATTGAAAACCGTTCTTGGGTTTGAGATGATTTTCGGTTTGATCTGGGCCAACAAATGTCTTTAGAAATTTTGCTATATCACTTCCCTAAGAATTACAGCCTTGGGATAAGTCGGAGAAGGGATACGCAATGATGAAATGTGTGTTCCCCAGCGGATTTCCGAACGAGATCGAACGAGAAAAGGACGAGGCATCTGGGTCCTGCTCTTGATCCACCCTCTTCTCATGTAAGGCCAATTGCAAGGGATCAGAGAAGAACTCCTCTGCAGCATGCTGTAGCGCTCGGATCAGGTTTTTCGGTGCTTTTTGCACATTGAAAACCACAAAATGGGTGGGAAGCCAATATCAAAATCTCTTGGATACAAACAAGTGGGAAGCCAATCATCCAACTCTCCCTCTGATCATCCAGGTCCGGAGTTTTGAGGTCAAAATTCAGATACGGCCAGGGATGCCAGGGTAAGCGCAAAGGATGGGGGGTTAAGGCCGGTTTAGGATCCATGAAAAAGTCAAACCATCTTTTTAGGCTAGGCTAGGCTTTATCGCCCTCTTGGTGCCCCTGTCCTTGAAGTCATGGTAAGACTGAAACATGTCCTCGGCGGGAGCCACAAAGCAGTACGACTGAGTCCTTCATATCTCTCCTTATAGTAAAGGTCATGCAAGACCAATGAACCAAAGCGTGAATTTAATGGTACAACGAACCACATCAATCCGAATCACGTCACCAATCTCACTTTGGGCGAAAGCATGGCTGTCACAGAAAATGCCGCATCTCATTAGCCGCGATGCTGGCATGAGGAAGTGCATCAAGGACCATAGCCTTAGCTGTCCGGCTCAGCAACCAGCCCCTGCCTCCACTCCCTCAGAAATCACCAAAGAATTATTTCACATGGAACGCAAAAATCATCAAACATCCATATGAAATATTGATTACCAGCCAGAAAATCATTACATCCATGTCCATTTCGCCCCTTCTGAATCTGAGGATTTCCGAAAAAAAAAAGTCCAGAGCCCAAGCACTCAGTGAGATTGTTCTGCAAGGGCGTTCCAGTGAGCAACAGGCGGCGCTCCGTGTTGAAACCTAGCCATGGGATGCCATGGGCATGCCGGGTTTGTTGCTCCACATGTTCAGGGTTTCACCACAAACCACATCCAGAAAATGATGATAATGTCATTGGATTGGTTTTCACGGGAAAATCTTAACCGGAAACCATGGTTTTTACCATCAAATATAGGGCTTTCCAGTTAAAATGTTCCCATCATCCAATTCTATGATAATGATGTCTTCAAAGCACCATGGGCTCATCATACACATGATATCGCATGAACATTTTGCCAACACCATGTTGGTGAATCATTTGATTTAACATGATTCACCTACAAACATGCGATGTGATACATGTCGGATCATTGTTTTTCTATGTTGTTTTCTGCCAAACCCTCGTCAAGCCAGCCCTTGCAAAATGGCTCATTGTCACATGCTTGATAACATCTGAATTTAAAACCGGACGCACATTGTGTGACTTCCCATATGAGGCACTAGTTAAGCGCCGGATACCCCAATCCTTAAGATGACTAATACCCACCGTGAGCAGAAAACATAGAAACATCCGAATTTCTGGATACCCAAACATAGTCAAGTGTGTTTGGCTAATGTGTTCTCTAAAACTTCCCGCTAAACCCAAATTTCTGAGGCACCTTGGTCGAATTCGAATCTTTAGTTTCCACTCTTCTCAGGAATATTTTACAATATTTTACATATGTTTGTTACCATATTTTACCATATTTTACCACAATTTAACGTTTTTTTTGGTCATACTTTATGGATCCAATATTTCCATATATTTCCCATAGGATTAGAAAGATTTCGATATATATATATATATATATATATATATTTCCCATCGATTACCAGAGCTGGTTGGTGGTATACCTACCCCTCTGAGAAATATGAGTTCGTCAATGGGAAGGATGACATCCCATATATGAAATGGACAATAAAATTCATGTTAGAAACCACCAACCAGATAATATGTCTTATTTTTTCCAATAGGATAAATGTTGGATACTGATTAGTGTGGGGATACACTATTGTGTCCACAGACCTCAAAATTATTCTGTAACTCTGGAAATGATCGAGGGGTACACTATTGTGTCCACAGGATTTTGGTGAAAGTTTTTTTTTTTTCCATTTTTTTGTTTTTTAGTTTTTAGTTGTTTTTTATTTTATTTTAAAATTTTAAAATATTTTTAATTTTTATTTTTAATTATAATATTTTTTAATTTAATTATGTTTTATTTTATTTTGAATTATTTTTTATTTGTTTTTAATTAATTAATTATAATAATTTTAATTTAATTATTTTTTATTTTATTTTGTTTGTTTTTAATGTTTATTTTTAATTATATTTTTGTAAATTGTTTTTTAAAATTGTGTCAGGATACACAATTGTGTCATTGTGTCAGGATACAAAAATGTGTCTTGGTCTTTTTTTGTTGTTCAAACATTTTTCATTTTTTTCATTTATTTAAAGTTTTTTCCTTTTACTTTTGATTTTCCATCATTGAAATTTTCCCCAGAATCATTGAAATTTTCCCCAGATGCCTTCCACAGAAAATTACATCCAGGTATACAATAGTGTGGTTTGTTTGGAGGGTACACTATTGTGTCCTGCTGCTTCCTGAGGTCATGATTTTTTGATTTTTTCAATCATTTCCTTTACCTTTTCCTTTGCGAAAGTTTTTTCTTTTAATTACTTAATTACTTTCTTACTT
>Ga0126342_10003073_pt1 | contig 27150 bp, 26 predicted proteins | sample Cyp1metagenome_FD_92528 | JGI IMG/M metagenome (GOLD analysis project Ga0126342, IMG submission 92528) | Coral microbial communities from Lord Howe Island, Old Settlement Bay, Australia - Cyphastrea 1 metagenome | ecosystem: Host-associated > Invertebrates > Cnidaria > Coral ... | reverse complement strand
GGAGGGTCCCAGGTTGAGGTCCAGCGGTGCTCACTGAGCTCGGACGGTCCCAGGTTGAGGTCCAGCGGTGCTCACTGAGCTCGGAAGGTCCCAGGTTGAGGTCCAGCGGTGCCCAGTGGCTCAGACCCTTGCAGTCGAGGTCCAGCAGTGCCCACTGCGTGCGGAAGTTGGCCAAGAGCTTGGCGAAGAGCTGGCAAGGCGGAAGTGAACATGGAAGGAGGAGGAGAAGAAGGAGAAGGAGAAGAACAATTCTGATAAAACCTAACAACCCTCACCTGGCAGGTGGGGAAAAACGAAAAAAAATGCGTTCTGAAAACGCGCTTGGAAAAAATGTGACAAAATGTGAAAAAATGGGAACAAAAGGCAGTTGAAAAATTCCTGTTTCTTAGCTCCATTTTCCATTTTTTTACACATATAGTTTTTTTTTCAGATTTTCTTTGAAATCCAATGATAAATTATAGAACATTAAACTTAAACATTAGGATTCCACATAAGCATATATTCATTTTCAATGATTCATGTCAATAGATAATAGATTCACGATGCATGTAAATTCTATTTAATTTAAATTAGGGAAAATTTTAAAGCATGTAATTTCCTGTTTTCCCACATTATTCCACATTGTTTTCATTTTTTTTCACATTTCTGAAATGCATTTTTTCACATTTTTTTTTTACATGCATTTTCAAAATGCGTTATTTTCACATTTATTTCACATTTTTTCACATTTTAAATTAATCATTGTTTTCAACCTTGTAGCTGGAAACGGCCATGATAAACATATAGCTCAGTTTCGGACGCTGTGTCCAGTACAGACCGTTCGCATTTGCTTTATAGAAAAAATCGCATTCAACTTTTTGTGCCTTGCTCTTTTTCCCTCAGCTGCAATGTCGGTAAATCCAGTTCAAAACCGCCCATCATCACGTGGGTCGATATCTTGACGTTTGTGCTATTGGCATGGATGATTTCTTGTTCAATTTAATTTTCCAACATTTGATGTGGATTCCATGGGTTAGGCCTAGGGAAACGGAACTGCAGGCATGATACCGGCATTCAGACATTTGCTTGCGGAAAACCCAACTACCCAAAAATTGAAGTCAGGGTTTGACAAATTTTCAGTCACACTATTTTCTGCGGAATTGTTTTGCACACTCTTGATTTGGGCCTTTGTTGGCAAACCAAACAATTGCAGATTGATTGGCATTGCAATGGCAAAATATGACGTTTTTGTGGTTCTGTCGATTGTGGGGCTCAACCAATGACCAGGTGAACGATTTCGTTTTTTGGTGAAACGTGAACACCAACGAAACGTTGATATCAGACATGAAAATCATTCGACCACAAAATCACATTTGATCTTTTTTACACCACGATGCAAAACCATTATTGTTTCCATGCAGTTTCGAACAGCTTAGATCTTGTCATGACAGAATGTCATGGCAGAATCGCCGGTATCGCCGGTGACCATTCTGGCCACTTACAAGGATCTTATAATTTGCGCCTTGGATAGTTTCATGTTTTTGTTTTAAGTCGTTTTAAGTCGTTAAATGGTTTATGAATTGTTTGTTGGGCCTTGGAACTCTTGGAACTCATTGCTTCGGTTGAATTATTGACATTTGAGGTGTTGTGGCATCTGCTCTGGCCGGTGTTGGAGTAGGATTCTTCGGCTGCCTACTGTCGTCCGCTGACAAGCAAAGGTCCTTTTGTTGTGATTCACTTGTTTTTCATGCCAACGTGCAATTGAATCTGGAAAATTCTGGAAACACATTGCGTTTGTAAAGTTGCCGATTTCTTTTTCTTGAAAAAATGATAAAAAATGCAAATTGCCCACGAACATCTTCGAAGTATTTCATTCACCCATTGTTCTGTTTTGGAGGCAACTGAACGGTGGCAAACACACAGATTGCAGCCGATTGCGGTGTGTCTTGGGAGCTGTAGGACCGTGACCGTGGGTAGCATGAAATGATGATCTTGGTTGAACTTGGTTGCATTGAACTATTACTATTACTATTATTATTATTGAAACATCCCAATAGAGGTATACCCAACAATAAGCCCTAGTGAACTTGAATTTTGAATTTGCACTGCAGTGATGATCAGTGATGTGCAGTATTGAGAAGTGCCCACTGGGCGTGGCAGGATCCACAATCTTCGGAGTGCTATCCCTTGTGGGCCTTGCGTTTGGCCCGGCATAGAACTAAGTCGTACCCGGTAAGACCCCGTTTCATTTTTTTTGCTGTGCAACACCCGACTGAGGTGGCACTTGTGGTTGTGGTACGAGCTGGAGCTACGTTGCCGGCCAATGCCTTTTTTAGCCAGGCCAGGATGTCACCATTTTCCGATTTGTTTTGTGAACGCAGTGCTGTTTGATTTCGGTATGACGATATTCAGTGACTTGAAACCTGAAACATCCTAAAACTTTTCAAGACTTTTGGGATTGGATTTGTTAGGTTCTGTTGGGTTGTTTCTTTAGGACCTTTAGGACCAACAGATTCAGCTGCAATTCCAGGGCCGTTGCGACATTCAGGTCTTCCACCTGCGTCCACTCACAACAAGTGATGCCCTGGGAACTTTGGTCACACTTTCAGGCCTCACATGGGCGGATTGTGCGGGCGGTTTGTGAAAATGGTGGCTGAATTCCTGGCAGATCTGGCAGAGGTGTGGTTTGCTTCACGCTTTTTCAGGGAGAGCCGGGTCCAGAGGCTCGGACATGCTGGGAGCTCGTGAAGAGTCGGATGGTTTCGCCATGTTTCGCCATGTTTCGCCAGTTGATTTTGGCAGGTCAATGTCCGCGTTTTCCTGGACTTTGTGGAGAGACCGGTGTCGATTGCTGATACTCAGGGATGTTTGACGATTCTGTGGAATTGATTTGATTCAAAGGCAGAAATGTCTAGACTTCAAAGTCAAAGTTTTGAACATGATTTTCTTGATTCCCACAGATGTGACAGGGATACTTTCGCATGTTCCTCTGCAGATCCCAAGTCTTTTGACTCTTTGCGTTTCATGACTGATGTAATCACCTTCAAGACGCGTGAGCTGCGTGAGCTGCTTGAGCTGCGTGAGCTGTGAGGTTTGGAATTCTGTTTTGTGTGTAGCAACACTTGCTGGTGCCATAGCCTTAGAAGGTGAAGATTTGCCAAGACATGTCAGGATTTTCTTGGGGGATAGGTATGCCGGGTATGCCGGGTATGCCGGGCCCTGACATCACAAGCTTCTATATCTTCGTATCTTCAAACCGGAGACGGGGATTGAGGTTTTCTACATGTTGGAAGAGCGCTTACGAAGAAGGATTTCTCGGTTGGGATCCTTTTGGGTTGTCTTTCTATCGTGATGTGAGTCCCCTTGTTTCGTGTGTCGAAAAGTCAGGAGTTGCTTGTTGCGCACTCGAAGACTCAGATCGGGTCTCAAGCCGAGGAGTGCAAAGCAACAAAACTGATGAATCAAACTCAGACATGCCAAGAATGAACAAACAATTAAAGAATAATGAACCATATTTTTTTTTAAACTGCAAAGCGACAAAGTGACAAAGTGACATAGCAGTGACATAGCTTGTCACACAGCCGGTCATTGCCATTCTCCGAACACGTTTCGAACACCGTTGGACGTTACACTCATGACTCAGATTGTCCTATACACAATGTCCAAACATCCAAACATATCCTATCCGATCTTCGTTTTACATGTCCTTTCAGCCAACGTGAGGTCGTTGGCCGAGCTTTCGAAACTCTCGTGACTCGGCTTCTTTGGTGTGTGCATCTATGTGCTATCCCTATCCCTCTGTCGCTGCTCATGGGTTTTGTGTCCTAAGGTCGTACCATAAAAAGAGCCATTCGAGGGGAAAGGGAAGAGCAAAACGAATCACAGGAATCACAGGCACGGCACAGAGCGCACAGAGCGCACAGAGCTGGGTCCACTCAGCCGGATGCAGATTGTTCAGGAAAGTGACGCAGAAGAGAAGAGGCCAAAAAACGTAGTTAGTAGTGGTTTAATATCCGTATATGCAAACCATATTTTAAGTCAGGTATAATATGTATGGTTACTTACGAATTACATCGAATTACCTACTCACCAGTTGGCTAACTTCGAGTTTGATCAAGTTGTGCTGTGTCAGGAAGTGCTGTGCCAAGGAGTTGAAGGAGGCGAGAGGTGTATTCTCATGGATTCTGCATGATTTTGCATACTAAAAACATCTAAAAACTGGTTCTGTTTACGATGTTTACGTCAAATTGAAGACATTCCAGATATCTTCAGAATTTCTTCAGATATGTGAAGATCTCCGGAGATATCTTGGGATTTTTGGACTCGGAGCCTCGGAGCACAGGTTCTGGCGGTGTGTTTGGTCACCTCCTGCAGCAGTGCCGAGATGGACGTCGCCGCTAAAGGCTGGGCAGCTGCCCTGAAGGAGGGACCGTCAGGACCTCAGGGGTGTACCATGGTGTACCCGTAGCCATGATGCCATGGCTACCCCAAAGCTGGATGGTTCATCATGGAATATATATATATATATAACATACCATACATACCAATATATAACATAAAAGTAACATACCAATCTAAAATGGATGAGAACGGTAGCCCTATTTTAGGAAACCTCCAACTGTGGATCACTGTGGATATCTGCCAAGGGGTGCAGCCTTGGAATCGGCCTTGTTTTGGTTGTCGATCATCGTCAACGTGATTTTTCTGGCCTGCAGCCTAGGGCTCCAAAACTTGTGGTGCTGATGCTGTTTGGCACCGGAGAAACCCATAGAACTTGGTGTTTTGGAATGCGGTGCCGGTGATCCGCTGAAATTTTCTCAGGATGATTCAGGTCATTTTTGTCAGCCAAAGGACAGGATATCAAGGTATCATAGGAATTCATAGGAATTCATCGGAATTCATCGGAATTCATCGGAATTCATAGGATTTCGTAGTAGGATATCTATAGTCAGAAGTTTTGCCCAAAGGTCATGGATCAGCTGAGGTCGGAATGCGAGCGGGGACGATCATCGGTTGCCATCGCTGTGACGTTTTGCTCTTCATTCCAACCAGCACGGTGTTGAACATCTTCGTGAGTGTCCCTAGCTCAGCGCCAAAGCCACAACTACTCCACTGAAGGTCCTGATCTTTGGCTTTTTGCATCATTTTGCATCTAGTTTTGTTACTTTTGAAACAAAATTCAGTTGGAACGTTGAATGCATTTGAGGTTGCTACTGGCCTAGTAGTGCACGGGGCTCACAGAAGTCTCATGTGGATTCATGTGGAATATCAATGGAGTATGAAGGGATTGTGGCTGAGACTGTTCCATACTGTTTCACTGTTCCACTCTTCACAGGCTGGAAGAATGGAAGCAAGTGGCCTCGTGGAGTGGCCCTGAGAAAGTCCGCAGTGTCTGTGCTGTTGTGCTGTCCACCGCACTGCCCACACGCAGAAGCGCTGAATCCTGTGAATCACTGAGGACTGGTCTATTTGCCAGTTCCCTTACCGTTCTAGGTGGCATCATTATGCTGCTTGCCAGAGATGTTTACATCAAGATACATCAAGTATCATAGGATCATAGGATTAAGTGGAAGAGAATCCGGACGCATCCGGACGCATCCAGACTTGTGATGAATGTTCCATCCACCCGAGGCTTGTTGATGGTCCAGCCGAAGATACTCAGTCTGCTGCTGACAGAAATTGCCCCTGCACCATTTGAATTTGAACAAGTGACTGGTGGATTCTGAGGCAGGAAACCCTCGCCTTTTCCACAGACATGGTCTCAGAAGAGGACGTTCTGGGCGCTGATTCGACGTGCTTTGGTATTTGTCACCGGTAAGTAGAGCAAGATTACCAGCTGGGTTTTTCAGTGTTTTGGCCAACGTTTTGAACAATAGCTTACCAAGTGCTGAGAAATTCTGCTGCAAATCTCTGCGTCAGTCGCAGGAAGAGTCTACGCAAAGTGACGAGGAGGCCAATAAGTCTCAAAGTTGTCACTGAGAACTTGCCATAGAAAGTCCAACCCTGAACACTATCCACTTACTATCCATGGTGGAAGTGGATGATGATTTCGATGATATTTCGATGACTGAGTCCTGTAGTCGATCCCAGCAGATCTGGCTGGAAATCAGGTGGCTTGCGTTCCAGCGCTCGGTGATGTGGAGGACCATGCTGTAGCATGTTTTTTAATGATTTTTTGGTCGATGTTCCGGACAGAATTGACATATCTTTAATATCTAGAGACAAGGAGCACATGTAATATGTATATATAAATATATATTTACATACATACACATGTTACTATATATATATATAGATAGATAGATAGATAGATAGATAGATAGATAGATAGATATAGAGTGACATTAAAAAAAATAGGAATTACATCAAAAGTCTGATTTGTTGTCCAAGTTTCCAGGGATTTGCCATAGGTGGACGCCTCGGAAGAGGATGTGGAGGGCAGGCGAGCCACAGTTTCGGTCTCTGAGCTCCTGGTGACCACCAAGATGCATGCCATTGCCAATATGAACAAAAAGTCACCACCTCAGAATACCTCAGATGATTCATCTTTTCAATCTCAACTGAGAAGGATTTTTGTTGGGAGTTTTTTAGGCGGATTTTGGCTGGTTTTTGGGTGTTGGAAAATGACCATGCACTGTATGTTTCAGTTTTTTGGCAGTGATTTGCTGCCAGTCATCAAAGATCTGACAGATCATGATCTGTTTCACCAAGTCATTCTCGGGCCGTTTGGTGGAAGATACAGAGGGCACAGGAGGATTCAAAACGGCTTTGTTGCACAGCTCCAAACGGCGACGGAAAGTGCGACGGAAAGTGCTGCTGTGCTGCTAACGGCTAGGACCTGGACCGAATGCGACACACTGGTCGATGGTCATCGGCTCCGGATCTTCAATCGCTGGCACGGATCGCAGATACTCGCCTTGAACCAGATCCTTGCCGTAAAAAATGGTGAATTTCTGTCCGACCTTCAGGTATTTGAGCCATAGATTTTTTGTTTTTTTTGTTGGTCAAGGTCCATGTCATAGATGCCATAGATGCCATAGATGCCATAGCTCTCACGACTTGATGGAAAAATCTGTCAGGAAAACTCTCGCGATCGAAGCAGGACGATTGGCCATGCGGATTCTCCGCACTCGCTGACATGAAACTATATGAAACTTCTCCAAAGCTTGGCATTTTTTTTGTGCCACTTGGAGATCGAATCAATGACAATGCCAAAGAGCACACCTGCAGTGAACCACCGGGTGTTTGTCTGATGTTTCTGTTCTCAGCTAATGCTACGGGAATAAGAAAAGCGGAGAGCTCAGCTGTCTCATCGATGGAAGCGGATGGAAAGGTATTCAAACAATTTCAAACATGGTTCCATTGGGTTCCATTCCTGTTGTCATCTCAAAGGCGAACATTTTCCGGAGTTCTTTTGGGCACATGATGTTCCTGGATCAATATTGGAAAGATGAAAGGATAGTGTCTCTGGAAGTGTCCCTGATGCCTTATGCAACATTTACAGCGTTTGATTTCGGTCAAACACGCATTGATACGCAGTGCTTGGTCCAAAAGTTGTGGCACACGACTCTGAAGTTGGCACCAAGTCGTCAGAAAGTGACGAAACTGCAACATGTGGCAACCTCCGAAAGCACATCAGCCGCGCACTTTTGGTCGATTTCCCATGACTTCCCCCAAGGTTTCACCCGAACAAACTCACAGATGGCACAGATGGCACGGCACATGGCTTTCTCCAACATGCCCTGTGCAAAATTTGTTGAAGATTAGATGATTAAACCATATTAAGCCATATTAAACCATATTAAACCAACCCTGGGCACCGTAAAGATCCAGAAAGAGGCTGCACGCAACGCACAGTTTTGGGCCTCCGATGCGCCCATGTGGCACATGCGGCACATGTGGGCTTGGGTCCTTGCCTTTTGTCTGGCTTGGTGCGCCCAGGACTTAGATCAGCTATGGTCGATTGTTACTTGGACTCTTGATATCTCTTGATATCTCTTGATCAGTTTTGCACCCAAGTCGGAATAGATTCATTGAATTTCATTGAATTTCGATTCATTGACCAGTGACGCTCAGCTGCGGTGACGACGCGGCCACACGTTCGCCACTTTCCGAACACGGCCACGGCCAGGCGACGGCCTTCGACATCGAAGCGCACGATGCCATCGGCCAAACAGCTGCCAGGCTCTCAGCGGACCAACTCATAGCTGTCATAGCTGCCATAGCTGCCATAGCTGCCATGGCTGTGCCATGATCTTCGAGGCCAGTGCAATGGACCAGGAGGCCACCAGGTGCAACTCTCAGCTCGCGGACGCACATGGAGAGGTGGAGTTGGAGGGATCACGGGATCACATTTTTAAGATAATACTAGATACAGAATGATACAGATATTTGATCTTTCAATCTACATATTTGTTTTTTTTGCATCAATGACATACATGTATTCATACTCTTTCATATTCTTTCATATGTCATATTTCATATTATTTCATATTAAGTAATATTTGCACATATATTTGATGTTACATCAAACTATATCACTTGATGACATGCCTCGATGGGTTTTGACTCAGTGTTGTGGCTTCGTGCTAAGGCAGATCAAGAGAATGATGGGTGGCCAGGACCGCGAACAGCAGACTTCACAGTGTTCACAGGTCGACAAGTTGACTTCAGCTGTTCCCAGCTTTCTCGCTTCATTTCGCTTCATTTCGCTTCATTTCGCTTCATTTCTCAATCATGACTTTGCCCCGCTTTGCCCTTTTCAAAGCAGTTTTTGGCGCTGTTCTCTTCATTCTGGAACTCCTGGTTTTTGGATTCCAGAGCCTTTTACATTGATCTCCTTAAGTTTACCCACGCCTCCAGGATGCGTCTGATGTTGCCGGTTGGGGACATCAGGCTCAGATGACCAAGACTCCTGAGTTTTTAGAGCCTTTTTGTGTCTGCAGAGGTTTGGTCATCTGATCTGGCGACTGAATATCGACAGATGGCAGGTGGATGACACCTACCCAGACATGGCACGCTTGCACTTTCAGGTGGCAGTGCCGCATGGCCGGCGCACCGGTTGCGTCGGTTTTCAAGCCACATGGATAGAGTTTCTGCAGAGGTGCATGACGATGCTCCTGGCTTCTGTGGAGAGACTCGCACTGCGAAGTGTGAGGACCAAAAAACAGCAGTTCCTTTCTACAGAAACCTGATGAAACCATGTAGTGCTGTATGGCCAAAATTATGCAATGCCCCTTGCAAGGTAGTTTTTCATTGTGAACACATCCGCATTACCCGCATTCAGTATACATCATCGCTGCCTTGGGGGGTCATCATTGTCATCATGACACATCACAGCAGACTTGGTGTGGATTCTCGTGGGAAACATGAAGCAGTGCTAAGTAGTGACACCAAATTTATACATCAAGACATCAAGAGACGCAGTGTGATTTTCGGATTCGCAATGTGATTTGAAAATTGATTTTCTTCGTGATGTCAGGACAACATTTGTCTGCTCCAATCCATCAAGCACTTCTACGGCAAGGCTTTGGTCAGCATGGCTCTGTCTGCAGCGCTGGATCCTCCTGGATCCTACTGGTAGGTCTTGTCAGATGAAGGAAGAAGGCACTTCTCCGCGGCGCAAAGCTGTGATTTTAATGGTGATTAGTATGATTAGTGATTTTCACTCACATATTTTCACATATTTTCAACTGGTGGAGTGACCTCAAGAAAACTGCTGAAGAATGGCACATTTTCGAAGTCATCACACCAAGCTGGAGGATAGACTTCCCAGAGATTGACTACAGCAAAGTCGCCAAGGTGGACGTGTCAGGCTGTGGTTTTGGTGCATTTTTTGATGCTTTTGACATCACCAGGGAATCAAATTCTCCGACGCGGACTTTTTGAAGATGCTCATCAATCTCGTGGGTGACCTGCATCAGCTTCTTGTCGGAGATACTAACCCCTTGCTATCAACATTAAGCAGCCCAAGTAACCCCAAGCAACCCCCTTGGACATCGAGGTTGGGTATTTGATCTATTCATATCTATTCAATCTATCCAGTCTTGGGCATTTTTTGGGGGTATTTGATATTGGGGGATTGGGTGCTGGGAATATCTTCAACCTTGGCACGTGGCCACTAGGCCGCTGCATGTGGGCTATGCCAATGACAACAGCGGCCGCAAGATTTTGGTGAAATTCCGAGGCGATCTGAGCAATTTCGAACATCCCAGTTGATTGGTGGGGTTAGACCAGAAAAAAGATGAAAAAAGGGGATCAATGATCGATGATTATCGATGGTTCATGATATTTGTCATGATATTTGGGGATCATTGCAGATCATTGCAACACTAATGACCCGCAATCAAATCCCCAGCATTCGAATCATTCGACGTGTGTCAAGGTGAGACCATGTCGCTCTACGACGTGTGGGATCATGCCATCTCGGAGGTCAGAATCACCTTGCTGAGCTGTGCAGCTGTGGAGTCCCTCAGACCTGGGCACCGTGGCACCTGGGCTTCACAGGTGGTTCGCACGCAAGAGAGCAATTTTTGGCTCGGCGGCCCTGAGCTCAGCTGTGTCACAAGGAGTGCCATGGACACTTTGAAGTGAGAACTCATTTGATTTGTCCATGTAGAACATCTTAGACACATCTGAGAAAATTTTTGTTTAGCAGACGGAGTGCATGGGTAAGGCTGGACGCACGTTAGAGCTGTGAGTCGGGCCCTCGTTCGATTTCTTTCAGAGACATGGACAGAGGCTGCGTGTTGCGCGTGTTGCGCATGTTGTGCAGGCAGCGAATGGGAAAAGGACAAGGCAAAGTGGAAAGAGGAGCGGTTTCTGATTTTTTCTTAACGACTGGCAAAGGTTGAGCCACGTGGTAAAGATAGAATCTTGCACCAACCATCTGTCATTGTGTCATTTCATGTGATTTCCAGCATTTGATGATCTCCGATCAGCTCAGTTTGCGCCAGAGATTGGACCAGGATGGGCCTTTCAAAAGCTTCGACCGTTGGCTCAATGAAGCTGTGGAGTTCACCTGCAGCAAGGAGCCAAAATTTGCCCAACTTTTGGTATCCCCTCTATGACCGTGACGTGATGTGATGTGAACTATCGAAGAAGATGTTTGGAACTCAATTTCCGCAAGAACAATGGAGGTTGGATCATTTTGGATCATCATGAATCATCATTTCATCATCCAGACATTTGTTTTTCTATGTGACTGAGAGGCCTACGTGCATCCCATTACTGGAAAGAAACTGGCTGGGCCCAACGCAGAGAATGGTCCACCCGTGGAGATTGGGGAAGATGCCTACCAGGACGTGCCTTCCATTGGTCGATGTCGATGGTTTGCGGCCTGCAAGTCTCCGAACTCCAGGGTTTACGGTAAAAGATGGTAAAAATTCTTGGATCAAATCGATTTTCAGCGTAGAAAATATGGAGTTTTGATGTAGCTCAGACTCGGTTTCATCAGGTGGATGGTCCCTGAAATCCTTTCCGACTCCTGGCATTTCTGGTTTGCACAGCTTGGAGGAATGGCGGCAACTGTGGCTGCGTCAAATCCTGTGCTGCGCTCAATGGGTCCGAAAATAGCACCCTAGCTCCAGTGGCAAGTCACAACAAATATCCAAGGAATCCAATGACCCTGCTGGTTCTGTCAGTCTTCATCAGTCAACAAACCTTTTGCCACTGCGCAAATACGACGTGCTTTCAGATGCTTTCAGGATTGCAGGTGAGCGAACGGCGATTGTGCTCAACGACATCTTGGACAACAAGGCTAAGAGCTTTGCAGCTTCCGATTCTGCTCATGGGAAACAGCAATGTCAATACCTTTCTGCAGAAATCGTGGCAGAAACGAAAGCATGCTGAATCGTTGTTGAAATGTTTGGCTCAAGGAATGAATCTTGACAAACCATGCATGATAAAAGGACAGTGTGGAAACAAATTCTGAAGCAAAGCCAGGTGGATGCAAACCCAGAAATGAACTTTGGCACGTGCATCGGCTGGTTTCGGTTTAAGATTGGCACCTTGATTTCTGGGTTTCCCATGAGGTTTCCCATGAGCTTTCCCATCCATGGCTTCTTGCTGCTGGAGCTGGTTGTAGCTCGGCAGCCGCAGCCGCAGCGGCACCAGCCCCAGATGAGTTACGTCTCGGTTCCCTCGGTGCCGGAGCCGGCCAGCTACCTACGGCCGTTGCTCCGCGAGGCCCGGGACCTGGCTTTGTCGGCCGGGGACTGCTACGAGGCCTGCTTCGTGGCACATGTGGACAGCGTGGTGCGATCGTCAGCAGCCCGGGCATGGGCCAAATTGGACGCCAATTCAGATGGGCAACTTGACCTGGAGGAGCAAAAAGTTCTGGAACCTCTGCAGAAACAGCAGAAACAAGCCAGCGATTTGTGAATCAATGGGTAGTTTGATAACGTTTGATTATAGGCTAATATGATAATGATTGATAATATATATTAATATATGAGAATCATATGGGCCATATATGGGCCATATGGGGTTCATCCAAAATATGTGGACTATCACAACCCACTCAATTTATCTCCAGGAGCTGTCGGTAGTGGTGAAGAAGCCATCGAAGAAAGGGAAGTCGAAAACGCAGAAGCGCTTTGCTGCAGAGCTATGGCCTTTCCTGTACGTCTTGGCCAATCATTTCGCTACAATGGACCTTTCCAGGCCCTGTGTCTATGGCGACTGTTAGAATAGTCTTCATGGTTAAACACATCGAAGAAGTCCTTTGTCCCTTGACACAACTTCTAGGAAAATCAAATGAGGCAGATCATGTCAGAAAATTTCAGATCATGTCAGATTAATATCGATTAATATCGATTAATGGAATTTGATGCACCATAAGTGCACATTACATACATTACACGATCCAGGTGTGCCAGAGTCAGTGTGTCGTCTATGGAGAATCAGACAACTTTGCTGCTCGAATCCGTCAAGTTCTTGGACGAGCGGAAAGCTCTCTTTGACGAAGGCCGGAGTTTCAGCACTTGAAGGGTGAAATTTGCAAAAAACTTCTAGGCTGAATCCACAAGTTGGACATTATTGAAATATGCTTAGATATGTTTATATATTGTTTTTGTGTGTTTTTGTGATAAGCAAATATAGAAAAGACCGGTAAATGATGTAAATGTTGGCACGGAAAGCAGAAGCTTCAGCTGCACCCTGGCAGTAGCTGGTCCTGGTGTTGGGGATGAAGATGGCGCCTTCTCTGATGCAGACTGGCAGAGATGGTTGGCGAGGTGACCCAGATGACCAAAGTGAGGATCATGATTGATAAACAATGAGGTACTGACACAGAAAAGCAAAGGGTTGTCGGCGCATTCTGAAAGCTTGGGTATTGCCAAACACTGGTTTTGTAGATGGACAAGTTCAAAACTGAAATCTTCTGGAAACAGTTAAACAGCTATAAGTTTGTTATGAAACATTTGAGACTGAGATGTGTAGGGCCTGTTTCAGATGGCTGGAGGAAAACCCGGCGCCAGCCGGAGTTTGAGCGAAGCAGTCGCACTCGTCGCACTATGTTGCACTGTGGCCAAAGGTGCCATATCTGCCATATCTACCTCGCGTGTGTCGCAGAAAATTGGCTGCATCCGAATCATTCGAAAGCCGAAAGCAGCAACTTAAAGGAAAGCTCAGCCTGATAAGCCTGATAGGGGGCCGTTGTGCGGGTTTTTCAATGTCCCATCTGAGTGCAGGGAGCAACTCGCCTGGCCACCGGAAGCAAGGCCATATGGATCTCAAGCTGGAAATTGACGCCTTAGAAATTGGATTCATGAAAGTTACATTGCAAAGACTGGAGAAGTGCCAGCTCATGTTAGCAAGCTGTAGTTTCATGTGTTCCATGTCATAAAGTCATGCTGTGACAGTTGTGGTTTTCTTTGTAGGTTCAAACAAAAGCAGATGAAGAGAGGAAGAAGGAGGAGGCAGCAGCTCTGACAGTAGCTTCGATGCGAAACCCAAACCCAAACCCAACACCTTCCAGTGGCATCGCAGGCTGAGTGGGAGAAGGCGGGCGCTTTATCCTGGTTTCCCCGCCTAAGGGACCAATATTCACATTGAAAGACCACAAGGATCTAAATCCACAGGTCCCAGTGACAGGCTGAGTTTGTAGTTCGATTTCTTGCAGTGTTCAACGGGCAAAAACTTGGAGTCCAAAGCTCCCGTGGTAGGGCAGTTTCGCATAGCGTGCCTTTTGGTGTAAACGTCTTGAGTTTGCCCCGGAGTATCTTGATTTCTTCTGCAACCATGCGGGTAACAAGAAGCACAACGAAACACAGTTCTCTAAAGTTCTGGACCATCGTACCTTGGGGCATGGGGCCCCGTCACCTTTTTTGGTGCTGACGTTTTTGGTGTTTTTGGCATCGCATCGGAAGCTCCCCAAAAAGGTGTTTGCTGTTTACATCTGTTTACGTTGTTGACGTGTGTTCTTTGTGTCATTTGTGTCATTTGTGTCCAAAGACCTCGAAGATCCTGCCGATCCTCGAAGTTTTCGACCGAACTTGATCGATGCAGCGCACATTGTTTCAAGCTGGAAGATGCTTTCGCCATGCCGCCAGGAGAGGATTCAGAGACAGAAGGAGCGTCGATCAAGGAGAATTCTGCGGAGTCGAAACACAAATTCAGTGTCAACTCGAGTGTTACCTGGTGATTTTCCATAGTTATGTTACCAGAGGGTAACAATTTTCATACAATTTTCAACAGTTCACATTTCTTTTTGTTCGATGAGGACTTCATCCTCCTTTGTGCGCTCCTCAATGGTTGATGGTTGATGCAATGCAGCTGCGCATTTTTTGCGCAGCAACTTGTCATCCCGTCAGATCAATCCTTCCGCCTTCATCACGAACCTGATCATTGCGGTGTTTGTTGGGTACTAAGATGTACTAAGTATTTGAGATTTGGCTTACTGCAACTTGTGGGTTGATCATTCCTGTGATCTTTGTAGATCGTTCGACACATTTCGCGCTGGTTGAAATTTGATCGCCAGACTGTGCCGATCTTCCTGCTGGTGGCCAACCATGGCTTGAATCCGCAGACCTATGCGGGGCTCATCAGAAGTATCCTGGAAAGTGAAGGGCCTGCACCGAAGAGCGGTGGAAAGCGTTTTGAGTGATGGAAATTGATGGCTTTCAAGGGTTTCACCTTGTATAATCTTGTATATAGGACCTACAATTTTTGCAAATTGCTTTCAGATGTAAATCATTGCCGGCTGGTTTGAGGGCTTTAAAGCAGTACTCGTCTTGACTGCAAAAGAATCAAGTGTCATCAAATTGCATTGTATTTGGAAGACTGGAACCTTGTTAAGGCTTCGAATAAGAATGCTTTGGTGCAGTTCCTTGGGCAATGGCACGTAAATTTGTGGCATGATGTAATTCTGCTTCTTCATCTCGTCAAAACTCTCCGAACATTTTGATGTTGAATTCTGTGTTGGATGACCGCCATTGCTTTCATTCTAAGAAGCAAAACCTTGCACCGCCAAAAACAGATTTTGGAAGAACTTGTCATTGTATCCTTGTTGCAGGCTGCCGAGTGGAAGCTTTTGGCTGGAGCATAGTAGATACGAAGTTCACTAGGTCAATAGACAGGTAGATAGTTAGCTGAAAACTAGATATTACATGATATTACAAGATAGACGTAGACAGATAGATACATGGATGGAGAGATAGAGTCGACTAGGGACCCTATCTTCGGGAAACTTCCGTCATCACCTTGTGGTTACTACGGATATTTTGAATTGTGTTACCTTGCATTATCTTAGCATATCTTAGCATTATCTCACACACACACACCATACAATCAAGTCATATCAAATCATACTTGCAGCGAATGCAGGAGATGACCCCCAAAACATCCAAAAACCACGGTTCTAATACCCTGCCTGTTCGGAAGAGTGACTTGAGAATCGTGTGCGCCGGGCGTGCAAGATGAAACGTCCGGCCATGGCACGTTCACCCAAGAAGCTATCTGTAGTGTCTCCTTGGGCACCTTCCAGCCATCTGAATTTCAAGTGGAGGGAAACAGCGCCAATGCCGCCAATGGAGGACACAGGGGAGAGAGATCTGGCTGTCACCGCCGTAACAGGCCACCCTGGCAATCTATGCAAAGTCGCTATCGCCGTTACTGGAGCAACATGAAGAACTTGCCAAACCCTTAGCGAATGGTGCAGCTCCAAGGGCACCTGCCGGGACGGGGCCTAGCGCTGCAGCATTGGCAGACGAGGACTTAGTTGAGGACTTCTCCCAGCCTAGAGCAAGTCCCAAGAGGAAGGCGCATGAGGCCGAAACCCAGAGAAAGAGGCCACGACGGCACAAGTCTTTGTGCTCGCAACCGCGCAGATTGGGAGCACCTGAAACGGCGACAGCAACTCCGAGGGAATCTGGTGAAGTTGTACCTGAATCTCACAGACCTTTGAGCCTCAGCTCGCAAATGCTGAGGCCTCGGCTGCAAGGCTTGTGCAACAGCTGACTTTGGATCTTTTCGAAGGTGTTCCAGAGTGGAGGCTTGTGTGACCCAAGGGATTTCGTGACCGTCGTTGCTTCAGCGCTGTTCAGACGGGAAAGAAAGACATACCCAGGCCCTACACCAGGGCTTTGGGTTGCCATTTAGTACCGGCCAGTGCTGTTGTGGCTGCTAAGCAGGAGCCCGAAAACAACAGATGGATTGGATGGATATGCTGAACAATTCGTGACTTTCCAACGAATCCCTGATCTCTTTGTGGCTGTTTCTGGATGCCGGGGCTGAAAAAAAAGTTTTGTCCTGGGATTCCTTAGCATGCTACCGGTATACGTTAAGGCATCCGAGCAGATTTGATTCCAAGGATCCCATGGCATGTACTTACCCCAAAGAACATGGTCCTGCCATGCAAACTTGTTGGTGACGATTCTGCAGGGCATTGCTCGTCAACGTTCATGGATTGTGTCTCAAGATGTGAGCAATTGATGATAATTGATGTAATTGCTTGAAGTCTGCAACAAACATCAATAGCATTGAATAGCAAGGAGCATTGCAGCATAGCCCTTGTAGTTCCATCACAGAGAACTTCGAAGGCATGATTTGACCAGCTCATTTTCAAGACCCAACGCAGTCGACACTTTTCATTTTTTCGTGGGTCACACCCGCCATAACCTGCCAATGCAATGATTAAGCGAGCTGTGCTCTGGGACGACGCCCATGATGCGGGTGATTCTGAAGATGAGATCACCGAGAAACAGCAGCAGCAGTTGGAGAGGCCATTTTTATGCGGGGTGGGTCACAAATTGATGCAGGTTGAAGGCACAAAAGGTACCACTGTACCACACTCATTCCGACTGTGCCAGAGGCGGTTGCTGCCTGGTGCACAAAGAGGCCATGTGACTGGTGGTGACTTGTGGTGACTTGGTGTCCATCATTTCTCAGAGGGGTAGGTATACCACCAACCAGATTATTATTAACCATCATTAACCATCAATAACCATATCATAAGCATATAATAACCATATAATATAGCCCATTATTTGATGGAGGGTGGTATACCACCATATCATCAAGCTGGTATCATGATTGTTGGTGTGTACAGAATGATACCAGCTGTACACCAACCTGCCTCAGGGAGCCGAGCAAAGGACTCGGACGATGAATCCCAGGAGGAGTGATGCAGTGCCTTAGTTGGCTCAGTTGGCTCCGTGACAGGTGACCTTAGGTGACCTTAGGTGACCTTAGGTGATTTTAGGTGACCTGGGACTGATGTTTTTGGCCCTCTGTTTCTCTGATTCTGAGATCATTTTTCAGGAGGACTCTGATTCAGATCCAGCGGTTCCAGAACCGGAGGCACCAACGGCTGCGGTCTGCGGTCGGCGGTCGGCAAACAGAATTACTGAACGAGTGGTTCACGAAGATCAGAAGATTGTAAGCTGATGATGAAATTCATGAAACTGAATATATATTGTAACATTCTATAACAATCTATAACATGCCTTCACATGCTGCAGGAGAAACCAATCAGAGGCAAGTTCCAGTGCCAATTGTGTCCGGACAAGATTCTGATCAACGAAAAGCACATGGAGGCGCGTTTCGTCGGGATGAAATGCAGACTTTGGCGTTTCGTGATGTCCTTCGTGCAGTTGCACCTGCAAAGCGCTGGGCACAAGAAAAATGTGAAGCGCTTTGAAAGAGCGAAGGCGCCAAGTTTTGCGGGTCTTCGCTTTTGCACAGTTCATCTCCACACTATTCCACACTTAAACCATATCTCGAAATCGTCATTTGTTCGGTGTTAAAAACTCAGCAAATTGGAATTGTGGCACCTAGCATTGTGGCTGCCATATGCTGCCATGGTGTCCTGGTGTAGGAGATGGGCGTTGAAGCCTTTGAAGCCGAATGTGCTGCGAAGGTACAAGCACGTGCGGCGCAGGAAGCTGCTCGAGCAGCTGGGGCGCTGTCACGGAAAGAGCAAAAGAATCAAAGTTATTGGCAGCGCCGGAATCAGCGAAAGAAGGCAAGTCGGGGTTGCGCATGCGAAAAGAGTGTATCCAAATGTCACATTTTTTGGAAGTTCTATGGTGTTTATAATATGTTGTTGTAGGATCTTTGTATCCTTGATTACATTGTATATCAATGTATGATGTCTCCTTTCTCAATGCCCCCTTGTTGACAGTAGCCAGAAAGAGGTTGTCATGGCGCAAGTGGTAGGCCACTAAAGAAGAGAAGAAGGCCATGAAGAAAGAAAAAGCTGCGAAACGCAGCCAGGTTCAGAAAGGTGAGGTGAAGGAGCTCAAGATGAAAAGTGAAGTGAAAGAATTTGAAAAGAAGCCCAAAAAATCCAAAGCCGAGAAGGCTCAGGAAGTGGCAGAGGAGGAAGTGCCTTTGAAAGCGACTTCCAAGCCTAAAAAGAAGATGAAAACCACTAAAGCTTCCAGGCTCCAAAGTGAAGAACTGGAAGGCAGGGAAGGGAGTCTCACATGTTGTTTTACCCTGTGACTATCCATGATTACCCCTTGATCTCGATACATCTCAATGTCGTTTTGCGGTTTTGCTTTTGACTTTTGCAGTTGAAGTGCAGCAAGCCAAGCCTGGACAAGCAACAAAGAAGGCCTCAAGAGTCCATGAATTCGCAAAGAATTGGCTGACCCATCTTTTTGCTGGCCTTCCCCTTGGAGGCAAAGAAACTTAAGGCATCTTGAAGAGCCACAAAAATCTTTGAGGTGCGCTGTAAAAGGCTTTGTTCACATGGCGCATTGGTGGTTTGTCTATTTTTTCTTTCCCAACTCAAGGTCTCTGATTTGTTTTGCTGCTTGGCATTGCTCCATGTCAAACAACATTTTTCACCACTTCTTTGCCGTTCACCGTCGAAACGCCTTTCAAGGCTAGGACCGGGTGGTAGTTTTCTGCGGTTTCGTCAAAGCACGGACAACTAGCCGCCTCTGGCGGCCTGAGCCCTTGACGCCGACGCCATGCGCATCGCCATGTTCTCCTGGGAGTCCCTGCACTCCATCAGCGTCGGCGGCGTGGCGCCGCACGTCACCGAGTTGGCTGCGGCCCTGCAACGGCGGAACCATGAGGTGCACGTCTTCACTCGCCGCGCAGAGGGCCAACAGCTCCATGAGGCAAGGTGAAGACGTATGACGTTGAAGATCATTTAAGACACATATAGGTGTTACAAGAGGTTCAGAATTGTTGAGATCTATACAGATACTTACAGGTCCTACATTACATTGACCCTTTGTTTGTTTCAAACTTGTTTGCAAAGTTGTTTGTATGCAGCTTTACTCTTCGGTCTTACTGTTGACAAAAGAGGGGAACAACGACTACATAGACATACATAGACTACATATCTCACTTGTGCTTGTGATTCTTGATAGTGGAGGCACGCTCAACTTGATGATGTGTGGATGTGGATTTTGCAGGAGATCTATGGAGTGCAGTATCATCGAGTGCAAAGTCCGCCAAGTGATGACTTCGTGGATCAAATGGAAAAGATGTGCAATTCCATGGTGTGGTGCTTCGGTGTTTTGGCAAAAACAGGTGAAATCAAGTGGTGAAATCAAGTGAAATCCAGGATGGCTGATAGATGCCCCAACAAAGAACTTGCATCGAATGGCATCAGACCTCTCTTAGTTGACACTAGTTGACCAGGATGTTGGTTGTGATCACAGCTTAGGTGAGACCATGTCTGTGGTGGGCGACTTTGATATCGCACATGCGCATGACTGGATGACTGGCAAAGCCATGGTGCAGTGCAAAAATTCCCATGGGCTCCGTTGTATCTTCACCTTCCACAGCACCGAGCAGGGACGAAGTGGAGGAGCTTCGCGAGTCGTTCTCTCCTCCCCTCAAGTAGTCATTGTCAAAATGTCAAAACACATAGTTGAACTATGTTAACTTGAACTATGTTAAGTTGAACTATGTTAAAATATGTTTGGCAATGACACTGAAGTCACATTGCCGAGTTCTTTGGTGCTTTTCCCCCATGCCAGGCCCCGGGGGCGGCTCCGAGTGCGTGTCGGGCATGGAGGGCGAGGCCGCCTTCGTGGCGGATCGGGTCATCGCGGTGTCGGAGCGGCTGAAGGTGGAGCTCTGTGAGACCTATCAGCTGCCCGAGGCATGGGCCCCTTGGGGGGCCCCTTGGGGGTTGATGGGTGCCTCCTAGGGATGGGGGGAAACACTGATGATGGCCATATAAAAAAAGGAGCTTTCCTAAAGTCATGGTACCCCCAGTTCTAAAATATTCTAAACAGTTCTCATCCGTAGATGGGTATTTTCCATGACATAAACCATCCAGCTATGGGGGTCCCCCATTTATGGAAACCCCCCATATACTTCTGATAAATGATGGATGATTATGGATGATTATGGATTCTGGGGATGGGGTTGATGATGACAATGGCCATGATGGTTATGATTGTCGGAAATATGGAGATTGGATGAGAATTGGATGAGATTTGTCGTTTCGTTGCTGAATTTTCTCAGCCGCAGGCCACATCACTGTTGGTTTGAGTTTTGTGAGGAAAGTCCATAGCGGCGCATTTTTTTTTTGGCAGCAACCATATTGATCCCGACTTTGGGGACCCAGCATAGCTTGCGACGCTTGCGAAAGCCGTGAGGCCAAGGTCTGGGCGATCAACAATGGCATCCAGTGTGCCCGCTTTGATGGCATGCTGGAGGATCCTGGCTCCATCAAGGGAAACTATGGCATCGGTCCCTTAGATCCGGTGGTGCTTTTCGTGGGTCGCATGGTGGGTGGCATGAAGGGTGGCGACATCTTGATTGAGGCGGTGCCCGATATCTTGGGATCTCATGGCGATGCCAAGATCGTCTTTGTGGGTGACGGTGACAACAAGATGCATTGCGACCACAGAGCCAAAGAACTCAACGTCGAAGGTTCCTGCCGTTTCTTGGGATCACGCTCTGGCGAAGAGCTTGTGAATCTGTTACTTGGAATCATCAGATACCAAAAGAAGAACACAAGATTATGATTCTGAGATATTCTGAGCATGTTGCTGATTTAGTCAACACTCGTTCTGGCACAATCTTACCCGCCACATTTGCAATCTGATATAATCTGATTATCCTCCCAGGTACCTCTTTTTATATGTGTTTCATGGGTTTCATGGTACATATCCCAAAGCTCGACCAAAGCGAGTGTGAGGTTCAAGGTGGCTGACTGCGTGGTGGTACCCAGCCGATATGAACCATTCGGCCTCACGGTCTGTGAAGCTTGGTCAGCTGGGAAAGTCGTGGTCGTTGCTTGGCACTTTTGGCACTTTTGGCACTTTGGCACTTTGGCACTTGGCAATCACTTGGCATGTCAAGAGATGGAGATGGAAGAGAAGACATTTCTGCGGTGCTTTGATTTAAAGAGATTTTAAGCCTCCTGTAGCCCAAGTTGGGACAATTTGGGACACCGAGAAATTCGCAGCTTTGTTGCGAGGCTTCAGATCAGGTGGGATGTCCTGTGAGCCACGGTGAAGACGGGTGGGTTGTCTCTGCCACTCAGTTGCGGTAGTTGTGGTAAGCAATGAATTTTACGGTGGCACAAATTGATCCCTTCTCATGCTGATTCAGAGGATTGCACCTTATGGGTTTGATTGAACGTTTGGAAATTATATGAAATTATTCTACAATGCCCTTTTCGAATTGGAAATTGGATGTGCTAAATCGGACGTTCAGACGTTTCTGAAATCTGAGGCCACACCGGAAGGTGTCGCTTGGGGCGTCAATGAAGTCTTCCGTGACTGGGACCGTGCCAGAGAAATGGGCGCCAAGGGTCGAGTGAAGGCAGCTTTCTCCCTGTCCTGGGACACCGTGGCTGAGCTAACTGAGAAAGCCTACACCGAATTCTAATGACCAATTGTGACCAAAGGCACCGCCAAATGATCCGATGCGCAACGATTTCAATTTGTTGACGTTTCTCCTGAAACTGTTGACTCTGAATCTTTTGATTTCACTTGAAATCTAAGTAAAGGAACATATGGTTGCATGCTGTTACTCAATTTCGATTCTGAGTCAGTTGGTTTCAGTATCAGCTCGAAGCCATATGTTCGAGCTCCGTATGATTTCATAGCAGCGAACTAGCTGCTCTTTGGAAAAAGTCTCCAATGTTGAGGCTCTTGCGGAAGCAGACGCAAAAACAGCTGGGAATCTTCAACCCGTGGACTTGTAGGAGCCTGCTGAATTTAGGCAAAAAGATGTGAAAAGCTTATGAGCAGATTGTTTGCTGCTGATGTAGACAACTGCTTGACATCCACTGATTCATTGATTCGTGCTTGCGCTTTTTTCTCAAGAGCCCTGGCTCTCTTGTCAACATAACCCATTAACCCATGCTCGAGTTCAATGCCAAAGTGGCAACTGCAGCCAGCCAATTTCAATGAAGGATGTTTTTTTAACTTCAAGTTCATGGTTGTGACACTGGAAAAGACATGAAAAGACTGCTGGGGATTGGCATGTTTCCCAAGCCAGAAGCATGAACACATATGAACACATATCATTTTTTCGCCCTTCAATAGCCACATTTCCCAACACCCTTTGTATGCCAATGGCCTGGGCCCTGGAAGTTTTGTCCTTTGCGACGCTTGCGTTTGTGACGTTGTCGGAAAAGAGTGACGTTTTGTCACTTCGCTTTTACAGCAAATCTGGTGACCACTGGGGATTTGTAGATCAGGCAGTTCCGAACAGACCCATTCATGCGACCTGGCCAAAGCGATGTTGGCCCCACTGCCGTGATGAAAACCATCCGTCCTTTGAAAGAAGTCAGAGAGTGTGGGAACAACGAATGAATCGCTTCACAGACGTCAAATCTATGAATCTACAAGATCGACGTTTTGAATTTCGGGATTTCCATGGTTCCTTTGCGTTGGATTTCGAGATACGCAAGTGGCAAACATTGGAGCAGACCAGTGACGGAAAACAAGGAAATAGCTTCAAAGGTCTAGCCGAAGCTGCAGATCTTTTGGAAGCTGATGATGGAACGGTCAGAACAGTCGTTGATGTTGGAGCAAACTTGGGTTTCAGTTCCATCATGGTTGCAGCGCGGCTGCCGCACAGCCGGGTCATTGCCATCGAAGCGAACCCTGTGCTGTTTCGGGTGTTGCAGTGGAACATTCGGGCCAACAATGTCACTGAAAATGTTTGGCCTCTGAACATAGCCATTTCACGAGAAGGAAATGGTCAGTGCAATCCAGCAGATGAATTGTTCTCAGACTGCGTGACCATGAAAGTCAGCAAGAATCACCGCGCAGGCTGGGTAATTAAGTCTTTAGCAAAAGATGCGTTTGATTTAAGAAGTCTTTACATCCTCATCATATCACATGTTCCATATCGGTTGTGTTTGGTACAAGTCTGTGAATAGATGGTTGTGTTTTTGACTCAGTCCAGACATGTTTGAGACATGTTTGCTCTAAATTCATTTAAATTCTACCTATATGTCGTTTTGATTCTTTCTGTGTGAAGCCGCACAGGCTTTATTCAAAGTGAAGGTGCGTGTGAGACAAATCTGCAAGACACATGCTTTCAAGTGCCAGCATGGGCCTTGAGAAACGTGGCGCAGCGCCTTAATCTGACGAAGATTCATCATTTGAAGCTGAACTGCGAAGGCTGTGAATACCACATCCTTAGTGACCCAGTAGTGAGGCAGATGAAGGAACAGGGCGATCTGGGCAACATCAGTGGAGAATTGCACCATTTCCATCAGTTCGAACCCTTCGAAAGCATCCCAGCTGAGATGGTGGAGCCCACCATGAAGATCATGTGTAACGAAGAATTTGTTTCAGACAACAGCAGGATCTGTGAAAGCGCGAGCGGCGCCAAAAGCAGCAGATTTTTGCTTAGCTACAGCGTTTCATTGAAGGGAGTAGGTTGGGTCAAGAACAGAGACCATGCAACACAATGCAACTTGTCAGATATCGTTGTCGGTGTTGGTTCTTGCCGAGCAGTGTGTTGCCTGTCCAGGTCAGTGAATGCCGAGAAGACGGGGCATTGTGCAAACCATGCGAAAAAAAATCCCTGACCGCACCCAGTTTGCAAAGTAACAGCTGTCACTGCTTGAGTCAATCATTACTTGAACGGTACTGAACCGAAAGATCCAAAAGTCTGGCCATGATTTGTGGGCATGGTGCCTTTCCGTGCTATGCTTCAGACCATGGCGAAGCCATGGGGTTTTTGTGCCTACACAATACACAATTCACTGAACGTGACTATGTTTATGATTGTTGCAAATGGCTAGCCTTGGCGCTCTTGGCCGAAGGAAGTTTAGATGTCAAACATCCGACAATATGGACAGATGAAAAAGCAGAGGTAGGAAGACAGAGAAGAGGAGAGAAGAGAAAGAAGATCAGAGAAGAGAAAGAGTCAGAAGAAAGAAGATGCAGGTGCGCGAAACGGTAAAAAAGTCGCGAAACACTGTGTTTTTCCAAAGTTTTGTGGCTCTGGAGGCTCGAAAAGTAGGCTCGCTAAAGCGGCGGGTGCGGAGCCATCTGGCCAGATGAGAGATGAAAAATTGCACGCCGTTGTGGCGCGAAGCACATTTTGAAGTCAAAATGTACATACAAAGCACTATTCTCGGAGCACTTTTGGAAGTTGAGATACTCAAAAAGTGCACGGCGTTGTGGCACGAAGCACATGCCCAGGTCAACATGCAAAAAAAGAACTGACGGTTTCGGAGCATGAGGATGTGGTTTCGCGTGGCAGGCGCAAGGGATTCTGCACCTTCCCAAAAGTGAGCAAGACGTGAAGGTTTTGTAGCAGTTTCAAAAGCGTTGGCAGGCGTGGAACATTTGAAGAGGCTGTGGAACGATGCATTTCGCGCGGCAAGCGCAATATACGAGACACCTGAGTCAGAAATGTTAGGAGGTCTGGGCGCTGATTTCCTGCATCAGATCTTCAGGTTTGCTAAGATGATTTTACGTGACAGGTGCAGCACGTCGTGTGACGCGAACAGCTTTCTGGAGCAACTGTGGGGTGCAGCTATGCGCGAAGCAGTTTTCGATGACGCCTTCTGGGAGCAGCTTTCGGGGCGTCACTTTGGGAAACAGCTTTTGATAGCTTTTGGTTGCAATTTTGGGGAGCATTTGGTAGCGCTTGGGGATTCGCGGCCTTCTGACTGGTATTGTCCAATACTATCCATATGGATTTTTTTCTTTCCGGGACGTATATTTGTCGGCAAGGCTGGGAACAACTCTTATCTAAATTACTAATTCATTTTAAAATTCAATACTTTATTTTGCAACGAATTATATAATTATATAATATTTTGGAATTAATAATTATGTTTTTTTAAAATATATAAATATATTTAAAATAAATGTAGTTGCTTTTTATGTTGTGAATTTTCCCTTTAGCGGGATTGGAGCTAATTAAAAAATTACAATGGATATATATGGCATTTTAGAAATTATTTTTTTAGATATAAACCTAATAAATTAATAATAATTTCGGTAATTTGTATTTATTTTTTTTTATTTGGATTGGGGAATTATTGGTTTGATTTTGTAAAATTATAAATGGAAATGGAATTTTAAAACCCGAAATATTGTTAATTTGTAGAAGTAAAAAATCTATATTTTGAATATGGGTTAGTATGGGTTAAATATTAATTTAATATGGATTCTAAAAAATCGGGTTTATTTTACTATATTAAAATATAAATTTAATATATTAATACGGCTTAATTCGACTTAAATATGGGTTTTTGGCATTTTTTGGGTATAGACCCTAGAATTGTTATTTGAAATAATTAAAAATTGAAAATGTCGATTGATTTTTTATAATTTTATTAATTTTTTTGATATTTTTTTTTGGTTATTTGTTGGATTTTGGTAATTTAAAATTATTTTTTTTATAATAAAACAAATATAATTATATTTTAATTTATATTTTTAGGGGTTATTTTTGGGAAAAATATATTTAACGATTTTTGATTATAATTATAGTTAATATTATCCGGTATGTTCTAAGAAAATTGGGCCTTTTTTTATGAGAATTACTAGCCAAAACTAGCGGGGTGGAAATATAATTAATATAAAGGGTACCGAAAGGAATATATCTAAAATTGGTATTAATAAAGGGGTTTGAATTATTTAGAAAAAAAATAAAAATAAAATATTATGATACTAAATCTGAGAAAAATTACATTTTTTTTTCCCTAATAAAGAAAAACATCAATATTTTCTGAAAAAAAAATAAATAAACATAATTAAAAAAACAAAACAAATTTTTGGAAAAAAAAACCTATAAAATTTATAAATTCTTAATATATTAATTATTTAAATATTTTATTTTAAAATATATATTTTAAATATTTTTTTTTTTTTTAAATATTAAACAATTTAATTTATAATTAGGAATTAATAATAAAAAATATATAAATTCTCACTGAAATGCTTGCAAACGCACTGCAGGGTTCTTTTTGCTATGAAAGCTCGGGCCCAGGTGCACCTGCGGCCAGCGGATCATCCTTCAGCACAAAAAGGGGTGAATACGACATCCATGAATCATGTGATCTGGAAATGCTTGGAATTGTCACCCGTAATACTTTCTTTCATGGATGTGTCTTTGAACTGAACATATGGCCGTTGCAACCACTTGGCAAAAGCTTCTCTAAGCGCCTTAGTGGCTTTGGTGAGGCCATCAGCAAACATCAAATGCGTAGGTGTCCAAAAAATGGTTTCGACACCGATGAATTCTTGGATGCTGCGGATGTCCACATACGTC
>Ga0126342_10003072_pt1 | contig 27152 bp, 36 predicted proteins | sample Cyp1metagenome_FD_92528 | JGI IMG/M metagenome (GOLD analysis project Ga0126342, IMG submission 92528) | Coral microbial communities from Lord Howe Island, Old Settlement Bay, Australia - Cyphastrea 1 metagenome | ecosystem: Host-associated > Invertebrates > Cnidaria > Coral ... | reverse complement strand
TCTATCTAATCTATCTAATCTATCTAATCTATCTAATGTATCTAATCTATCTAATCTATCTAATCTATCTAATCTATCTAATCTATCTAATCTATCTAATCTATCTAATCTATCTAATCTATCGCTCCATCCATCCATCCATCCATCCATCCATCCATCCATCCATCCATCCATCCATCCTGCTAAATACAATTATGGTGTACCATGTGCACAATGCACACACAATAGTCTTCATGTACAATGCCTGGATCAAGGCCTTGAGCCTTTGCCCAATTGAGCCCAGAGAGAGAAAACAATACAGCGCGAGTGATCACACAACTGGGCACTGACAATTGAGGAGATTGACAGACAATTGAAACAGTGAAACTTTACATGGTAGCGGAGCGGTGATCCTGGTAACACAATCCAGGTGAGCTCCAATGCCGCGCACACACACAAAGGGCACATCCACACGAGAGGAGAAACATTTGCACTGACGACAGGTCGGGCAACAACACCCACAACAACTACACAAGCACACCAACAAGCACAGGAGAAAAGAGAACAAAGGAAACCGTGTAGGACAAAGCCTTGACCCCGACAACACGTTAGGCGAGCTTTGGCACAGCTTACAATGGCAACAAGCACAGGAGCGACAGCCCCAGCAGCAGCGACAGCTGCGACAACCACCACCACAAACACACAAGAAGACTTGACAAGCATCAGCAGGTACCAGCTGAAGCCACCATTCTACAATGGTGACTATGGAACATTTGCGTACATGGGACTCATGAACAACGCACACACAAGGCTACTACAAGCATCAGAGACAGCAACAGCAGAACTCACAGACGCACAACTGCGAGCTGCAGCAGACACAATCGAGGATGGAGAAAAGCACGTACAAATGGCGGCAGACATCAGGCACATCCTCTCCTCATCAACATCGCAACAAACTCAGCAGCAACTGTTTGCAGACAATTCCAACACAGCAACGGCTTCGAGATCTATCGACAACTCTGTCGTAGATTCTCAATTCCAGTAGGCACAAGGTCAATTGGCTACTTGACCAAGCTGCTGAAGCCAACATTCGACACAAACAACTTTGAAGAATCATTTGCAACATGGGAGTTCGAACTTTCGAGATTCGAACGAGACAATGGGCAACAACTACCAGACTCAGTAAAGATAGCAGTGCTCCTCAACAAGACAACAGGACCTCTACAACAACACTTACGACTCCTTTCAGGATCCAACCCCGCATACCGACAAGTGAAAGACACAATCATCGAGTACTACAGGTCAGACACAGCATTTACAAGGTTGGCACAATCCTCAAGCGTGGCAACACACTTCGGTGGAGGACAAGTGCCAATGGACATTGGAGCATTCCACAAAGGCAAAGGCAAGAACAAAGGATACAAAGGAAAGAACAAAGGAAAAGGCTACGGCAAGTATGGCTACAATACAGGCAAAGGAAAAGGAAAGTATGGAGGAAAGCAACAATACCACGGGCAAGGACAAGGATATCTAATTGGACAAGGAAAAGGGCAAATGAACAACCAGTTCAAAGCAGACAAAGGCAAAGGAAAAGGCAAGGCAAAAGGAAGGCCAACACGTGCTACAGATGTGGACAACCAGGACACTATGCTATGCGCGCAACTGCAGAGTGTCCGTCTACAACGTAGCAGACAGCACCACGTACAATGAGCAGTACGACGCCACAGCACAGTGGTATGCACACCACGACAACTACGACCCTAACTGGTACTCCAATGACTACACACAAGGTAGTCAACCACCAACTCACAACTCACAACTCGCACTTCCCTCAGCACCAACATCGTCAGCAGAGATGGCAGCAATGAACCCACCACAGACAATCCACATCGATTCGGGCATCGGTAGCAACAATCGACGAGAAGAAAGATGATGACAAGAAGGAACAAGAAGCACAACAAGTGTCAGCAATGAAAGGACACAAGGCAGCACAAATTATGCTTGACAGCGGTGCAGCAACACATGTCTGCCCACCTTGGTTCGCAGACAATTACCCAATACACAAGCTTGCACCAGAACAAGGACAGCAGTTGAGAACCGTCACAAACAAGGAAATACAATCCCACGGAGTTAGATGGGTTTATTACATGCAACGTCAAGGACAACCAATCGTCATACGATTCTATGTGTGTAACGTGCATGATCCCATCCTGTCAGTGACAAGACTGGCAGAACAAGGCTTTGACATCAGGTTCAATGATGTTGATGTCCCTACAATATCCTACAATGACACACTCTACTACCTTCCAGAAACAATCATACACCTCACCAAGACATGCAGCTTCAAATACAGAAGACCGACAGCGGCATGATAGCAATGATTGCCCCAACAACAATGACAACACAAGGATACGAACAAGTGCTTGGAGGAAGAAATGACTATTGGGCCTACAACAATGAAGGATACTTGGTGAGATTCCACAGAACAAGGAGGAAGTCACTATTTATCCCAAAAGCCAACAACTGTCCTGTTCCCCTTGAACAACTTGACAATTTCAGGAGAACATTGATTCGAAGAAGAGACGGCAATGTAGAAGACATTACAGAAGCATACAAAGATTTGCCGTTCAAGATGCAAAAGCGAGAAGTCAATGGACGACAATGGCAAGGAGAAAGTTGGTTCAAGGTGATTCAAACAGGCAGGTCGACAGGAACAACAACAATGGCAAAGGCACCACCTCAACAGGACGCAACAAGGAAGTTTAACCTACAAGCACGTGGGAAACAACCACAACAACAACAGCAACAACAACAACAATCACCAACTCCACCAACAAGGATGCAACGACACATTGGCAAACAGCCAGAATTGCCAAAGGTGTCACAATCAGTTCCACCACCACAAATGGCACAACCCAACCACGACTATTGGTACAGAGAAGGGCATTTGTGCAAAAGAGTTCGCAATGTACCACGCACGGAACTCTATGTTCCACAACAAGATGACAATGGCCCAGATGTGACAAGACTGTTATCAGCAAGGCAAACAATCATCAAGCCAACAAGTGAGGAGAGAGGATGTTTGTACGAGGATGATTGGACAAAAACAGGAAACCAGCAATGGACTCGACAATGGGCAGGATCAACGAACTTCGAAGAAGACATCAGCTACAAGTACGAGTACATTGAGGATGATGCAAGAGCCAAAGCAATTCCAGCACCAAAGCAACCAACACCACAAGAAAGGATGGAACACACACCTACCTTACAGGACACGGTGCCCGATCTGCACTAAGAGCAAAGGAAGAGCAGACTATCACCCACAACAGCAGCAACAAAGCAAGCAGCCAGTGGTACAAGCAGACTTCGCCTACATCAAAGCATATGGAGACAAGCAAGTCTTACCTGTCTTGACAGCAATTGATGCAGAAACCGGCATGGCAATGGCCGTACAGGTACAAGACAAGTCGCAACAGTTCCACTACTTGGTGAAATGCCTACAAACATTTCTATATGAATGTGGCAGAGCACAAGCAAGTCTGAGCCCAACAACTCTACCCCCAGATCAGGAAGATTACCTGATACAATTGCTGAAAGCCACAGCATTGGCAATGGGTGGAAACATAGCGGTGAGACAATCACCCACATACTCGTCGCAATCACACGGCAGCGTGGAGAGATTCCATAGGACACTTATGGGACAAGTGAGGGCGCTGGTCCAACAAGTGTCAACAAACTACGACATCCACATTACAAACAAGCACCCAATCCTGCCATGGATTGTACGACATGCAGTATACCTCCTCAATCGGTATGCTGTGCACAACGATGGACAAACAAGCTATCAACGAAGATGGGGATAAGACCACAAGTCACCCCTGTGTGAAATTGGTGAGACAGTACAATACCAACTTCCAACAATCAGAGTCTTACCAATTCTTGAGCCAAGGTTCTACAATGGCATTTGGCTTGGAAGAGATACAATGACGAATGAGTTCATCATTGAGATCTCAGGAAAGATCATCAGGGTAAGAACAATCAGAAGACAAGTATACCCTGAAAAATACAACAAGCAACTGGTGGACGTGATCAATGCATACCCTTGGACAAGCCCAACACCAACACAAACAATACAACCAGCAATGCTTCCACTTGCAAGCCCAAAGGCAGCAAGCCATGCAATTGGACAGACAGCGGTTGGACAACAAGCAATGAGCACGCAGACTCCAGTGCAACAGCCACTACAGTTGCCGAGTCAAGCAATGGGTTCACAACCAGTGGTGCCCACACAACAGAGCACAGCTGCAACATCACCAATGGCAACATCACCGCCAACGGTTCCACGACAAGCACTGCCAATGCCATTATAACCGCCACCAGCGAAAGCATCACCAACAAAGAGAACACAAGATGAGGCGACAGGAGAAGCAGAATCGAAACACGCAAGGACAAAGCAAAGGAAGGAGCACAAGAGCCGAAGGCGACAAGGCTTAGGACAGACGCAGTCACAATTACAACAAAGAAAGGTGAGAAGATCACAACAGCATCGAATGAAGACAGTGAAGAAATGGAAAACGAGAAGATGCTGTTGGAACCACAAGTCTGGGATACGGAAGGCCTGGACAAAGAACAGACAAAACAAGGCATGAAGAAAGAAGCAGAGTCAATGAAGAGACAAGGTGTTTTCAAAGGAGTTGGCATCAATGATGTTCCACAACAACACAGGAACAACATCATAGACTCACGATGGGTCTTACGACAAAAGGGCAACGAAGTCAGGGCCCGAATAGTGGCCAAAGGATTCACAGAAAGATTCAATGATTTGGATGACATTTAAGCAAGCACACCAATATTCCAAATCTTGAGAATCCTTTTGACCCTGGCCATTTTCAAACAATGGTTCGTCAGAGCAGGCGACATTTCCACAGCATTTCTACATGCACCAACAGGCAACGACAATCTCTACATGTGGCCACCAGCAGAATTCTATGGACAACACACCACAATCGTGTGGCAATTGCTTCAGGCAATTTATGGCCTACGCACAAGCCCGAAGTCATGGCAAGACTTCCTGGGACGCCCTAAAACAATTGGGAGTCACAAGATTGGTCTCAGAACCCAACGTCTACCGCAATGCCCAGCAAACAGTTTTTGTCATGGTCTATGTGGATGACCTATAGTTTCTAGGAGAACAATCGGAGGTCAACAGGATCTTCGAAGCAATCCAACAAAAGGTCTTGTTACGACCGCCAGGTGAACTCACCCTGAAAAACAATCTCGTTCCTCGGCAGGAACTTGACAAACAAAGGTGATCACATTGGAAAGGTGATCACATTGACATCACACCGGCACCAGACTACCTTGAAACAATCCTGAAAGAACACAATCTGCAAAACTGCAGCCCAGTTACAACCCCAGGGACGGCATCCGTGAAGCAAACAATCAATGATGAAGTCCCACTGAGCAAAGAAGAACTGCACAATACAGAAGAGCAGTGGGAAAGCTACAATGGCTGACCTATACAGGACCAGACATCTCCTACGCAACAAAGGAGTTGGCAAGAGATCTACAAGCACCAACACAACACAGCCTGAACAAGCTGAAGCATCTACTACGTTACCTGCGAGGTACACAACACTACAAACAAACAGTGCATCCAACAATCACACCACAAGGCATCAACACATTCGACCTCAATGTGTACGCAGCTGCTGATTGGGCAGGTTGCCCAACAACAAGGAAGTCCACAAGCGGGTTCACAATGACCCTACTGGGAGCCACAATACACTTCGGAAGCAGAACACAAGCAGTAGTGGCACTATCATCAGCAGAATCAGAACTGTACGCAATCGGAACAGCAGCACAAGAAGTACTACATGCAATGAACTTCATCAAGGAAGCAGTGGCAGGAACAAGAGTTAATGTCAAAAATACATACAGATTCAACGAGCGGCAAGAGCATAGCAACAAGAATCGGCAGCAGCAAGAAAGCAAAGCACATTGACCTCAGATACCTGTTCATACAACAACTTGTGCACAATGGGATCCTGGCAATCCACAAGGTTGGGGCCCATGACAACCCGGCCGACATCTTCACAAAGTATGTCACGGCAGACATACTTTACAAGCACCTGCACAATGTTGGTCTGCACGGCCAGCACTGAGCACCAACAACCAACCACGACAGCACAAGAGTTTCACTATGCGAGCTATGGTACACTTTTTTTTTTCGGGATACTATGTCTAAGACAATATCTTCAGAATCTTTCTGATGGAGCTCTACTACTAGTCCTTTTTTCTGCATGACCTGTACAATTTGGACTTTCGAATCAATTGGCCAAAGATTTGAGAGGGACAATTTGATTTTAGAAGAAAACAAGTCGACGACAGACTGTCAAGAACAATTTGTGTTTCAATCCTTTTTTGACAATTTCATTCAGTGATATAGCGCATGCCGTTGACAATGATGTCAACAATTTGCTGAACAATTTTGTCTCAGTGCAGCTCAGTGAGACATTTTGTCTTGACAATTCGCAGCCATCTCCAGCTCACAGTTTCCGGGACAAGGATTCATCAATCAGGAGACTGCCGCAATAGCCATTCTCAAGCCTGAGGGGACAACAATGACCTGGGCAGAGATCATTGAAGACAAGGCCGTGAACAATCAGTCTCTGTGGTTCACAGTGCTGACAGAGGAAGAATACAACACTATGTGCAAAGGTCACGGACAATTGACCAAACTGGAAGGCGCAATTCGAAGCCATCGAGGTTGGCACCAGTTGATTTTGCACCCCACAAGCCAGGACGCAGTGTCAGACATGGCGTATCATCTTTCGATGAGTCATGTTCCAATCTCGGACAACTACGTCCTCATCGCCCTGACGGTGGATGGCTACAATTGGTGTAGCCACAACTCGACAAAGAAGAACAACTACTTTCGGGTATAGCCTTGCATACGCACAGATCCTGGACACATACGCAATGTCATCGCATGAGCGTGACAATTTGGTCACAATGCGCATCAGTGGCTATGACATGCTTGGCGTGTTCACAAGATGGACATGGCCAAGGGGATTTGTGTGGGTTTACGGGCAGCGTTTGTGTGTGCAATCCTGTCTTCTTGCGGAGGACAATAGCCCAATCCACACGGCCTTTCAACAAGCCCTGACCCATGCGGGAGCGCGTGGAGTGGCAATGCTGCTGTGAATCTACAAGGGAAAGCGCAGTTTCAGTGAAGGAGTGAGCACCTTGGAGGGTGAACGCAATCGTGGTCACCCTGGCCATGCTCAATTTTTTCAACGCCAACAATCCACTGAACATTGAAAGCATGGACGCCGAGATCGACGATGATGAGATGGAAGGTGACGACGCTGGAGACAATTAGATCCAGATCAATGAGCCGCACAATGGATGATCTTGGCACACTCTGGACACAGTACCGCCCATCATGTACAATGCCTGGATCAAGGCCTTGAGCCTTTGCACAATTGAGCCCAGAGAGAGAAAACAATACAGCGCGAGTGATCACACAATTGGGCAATGACAATTGAGGAGATTGACAGACGATTGAAACAGTGAAACTTCACACATCCATCCATCCATCCATCCATCCATCCATGCATCCATCCATGGATCCATGGATCCATCGATCCCTGGATCCATCGATCCATCGATCGGTCGATCTATCGAGCTATCGATCCACACATACATGCGTCGAAATCTATACATGCATATCTACACTCACATTCACACACAATAGTTGTAATTATAACTGTACAGTATACAAATACCATCAAATACCAATATATATATATATAATAGTAATAATAATAATGGTAATAATAATAATAATAGTAATAATAATAATAAACAATTAATAATACAAATTCGACACACACACACACGCATAACCATGTCCAGTTTTGCAGCGGCTTGCATGACACTTGCTGAAGTTGTTCGATTTGAAGGCGCCGAATACTACAACTTTCCGAGGCTTCCAGCAAGCCAAAGACACCATTTGCTTTGAAACCATCGGCAGCTGTCCTAGTTTGACACTTTCAACGCATCACAGTCTGACATTTTTTGTTCATTACTGACGGTGGGAGAAGGTCCAAATTTCTAAGGCCGTTTTTTTCATTTTTTGTGTTCAGCCTTTGGCAAACAGGTTGGAACCTGGCTGAGCTTCAAAATTACCGATGACCGTCCAAAGTCCGCGAGCATTTTGGTGCGCCCGAACAATCATGATCTTGAATTGGAAAGTGATGACAGTTGTTTGAGATGGTTTGAGCGCAAATTCAGTCAACCTTTCTGGCAAATTTCAAGATTTTCTTGCTTTGACTGCCACTGACACACCTTTCTCAACCCATCTGTTTTCCACAGAGCTGAAGTGGAGGACAGAACCCACAGCAAGCAGTTGGCGATGAATCAGGAGGACAGGGCCTTCAGCAAATATAACTGAAGGATTCAAGATACACATCCAATCCACATCTTTTAGTTTTGACAGGTGTTGGTGTTGGCAGTCTTGGAGGTGTTGGTTGTTTCATCGTGTTTGATGAATTGCCTGATCTTCCAGGATCTGATCAAGGGGTACCAAAAGGAGATCAAGAAGAGGGATGAGGCTCGGATGAGGTCAATGTTGCCATCATTGGCCATGACACATCTCCCACAGAGAAACTCCAAATCTGGCCAGGCGATCGAACAGCTGAAGTCTTCCGTGAAGGCATGAGGCTGCGCCCATCCCCTGGCCCTAAACCATGAGTGACTATGAATGTGCAGATTGATAGTGATCAAGTAGTGGTCAAGTAGTGATCAGTTGTCTACATCACTTGCATTCCTGTTGTGCTTATCATTAGAGATGGAAAGATGAGACACCGCAGCTTTAGAGCCAAGCTTGGAAGAGAACGACATGCAAACTATCCATGTAGCAGGCCATGCAGGCTGAAAAGACCACGCATATGTATCCAAAAGTGTTCAGAGTTTTATTCTGCATGTGCTTCAAGGTTGTAAGCAGCAAGGGAAGCAGCCATGTACTATCTGTGATCTTGGAATGCTGTCTCACACACCCAAACAACAAGCTCTGCACAAGTCTGCAGAACCTGCATAATCGCATCGAAACAACAAGCCTTGCGCAGCTGCCTAAAACTTTCATGATGGTCTTGCGGTGCCAAGCTGGTCAGGCACATTATATTTTTTGGGCGACTTTGCCTGCTGATTGTATGACTGGTCCTGCAAAGGCCTATTTGCTTGTGCTCCTTCTTCGGCTAGTTGCTTGCGAAGATGACAGCGGGACTGAAATTGCAGTGCCCAGATCTGTTTCGAAGCGTCCTGATTTGAGAATGCCCACCAAAACGTTGCTGTCGCTCAGAAACTTTGCCAGGACTTGTTCCCTTGGAGTGTGCAAGGAGCGGGGCCTCACGCTTGAATCTGTGGCTTTGCTTCCAACGTCTCTTCATGCCTAGACACAGTCAGCACAAGCACTCATTTTGCTTTAGGGATATCCATGAGATTCGTTTTGCTGTGTTTTTCTACAATGACAGTGCTGTCCCTTGGCACTTACTTGCTTTGCTGCTCCTTTCAATCCCCAGTATTGAGATGTTCAATCCATTGGAAAATTACATACCTAGGTTCCTCAGAAGATTTTGGATGCAGAGTACGCAGTGAGAGGAGAAATTGTGATTCTCGGCAAGGATGTGGGTTTCTTTTTCTTGGGAGCAAGTGGGTAGAACATGTAGGACATTGTGGTACTATAGAAAATATAGAAAGGTATGGAGTACCAATGGACCAAGACATGTTACTGAGATTTGCTGAGTAATTACTGCATGAAGCGTTTTGGTCTTTCTCGTCTTGTCGATTGATAAGCAGCTGCATGTCCAAGGACTCGTTCCTTCAAGCTTGAGAAGCAGCTGCAGGAAAATCATAGTCTCCCTTTCGATGAACTCGTAGCCTGCAACATCGGGAATCCGCAGGCCATAGCGTCATTGTTGGCCATTGTTGGCCTCCAAATCTGTCGCTGAGATTCGCCTTTCATTTTGTTTGGGTGATTTAGAGAAGGGCCACGATTTCTCCTAGAAAAGTGTGAGCAGCAAGGAATATAAACATTGTTTGTCATGTTTTTGCCCCCATTGTCCCCATTTCATCCCATTTCTATATTTCTCTGATTTTGTATTGGGTCTTGAAGCCTTTGATACAAATCTTGAAGTCTGTCCAGCCGTCATCCTGTCCATCCAGTCCCCCCAATGTCCCCTGACTGAATTCGCTCAGGCAGTCGGTGCAAAACCTGTGACATTTCACAGACAGGTCAGCAGTGCGAGTCTGGCTCCAATGCGTTTAAAATGCTTAGAATGTTTAGTTTATCGATTGGATCAGTGAAATGACGCAATGTCAATGCAATGCCTTGTGCAGGTGCTGTCACTTCTAAGCAATCCGTCACTCTTAGAGGCAGGCTGCACTGTGAAGGTGACATTCTTCCAACACGGTCCAAGCGTCCTGCTGTTCCCATTCCCCCGCCAAGCATACTTTGTGGTCCCCTGTATGCTTCTGTTATGAAACCTTCTTTGTGTTTCCCTGGTTTGAAGTCATGTCTAGAGTCCAAAGCCAAGCAACATCAAGCTTCCACATTTTTTTCATTGCAGCCGACTAGCTCAAGAGCCCAACAATCGAGATGGCGCTGCGAGAGATCTCCAATCCACTGGGAGTGATTGATGAGCTCTTCGCGCGTGCCGCAAGCTCTGCCACGGACCAAAGCAAGCTGCCTCCTGGAGTTTGGAATGAAAAAGCGCACTTCATTAGTGCTCTTCAGTTGGCAGACGAAGAAAACTTTGCCAATGTTCCGTGCTTGAATGATGCAGAGGTTGTCGAGCACATTGCGCCATTTAGTTTGGTGCGCTTTAGATGCTTGGTTCAGGACGTATTTGAACCTGAACTGTACTCGATGTTTCTTGTTGAGCGAGATCAACAAGATGGAAGCTCACAGCGCTTGATAACTACAAAGTACCGGGAATCTCATCCCAGCCCAGAAGGCAAAGTGCTGCAAGAAGTGGGCAGAGGTGGTCTCAGTTCAAGAGGAGCCTACTACTGCGTGCCTCTACCAGGAGAAACTTCTTGGTCAAGAGCAAGTCCAGTGAAGCAAATTGCCAAGTCTCTCACAGTTGGCAGTGGCAAGCGTAGCAGAGCTGATGAAGATGTGGACATGGGCATGGAGGAAACTGAAGAGATTGCTCTAAAGCCAACAGAGACAGCAAGGCCACAGCAAAGGGTGAAAACCTCGGCCGAAGCACTGGAAAAGATGACAGTCCAGCTTCAAGGTGGACCCAAAAACTCGGATTCCTTTGGATTGAATCTTCCTCTTCCATGGGAAGCTGATTCCCGCAGCTGTCCCTGCATTGTCAAACTTTATGATGAAGATGCGGAATCCCTGAAGCTTTGTGAGACTGTGGAGATTCTTGGAGTCCTTTGTGTTGACCCCGCCATGGCAAACCTGGGAGAGCAGACACAAGCTTGGCCATTTCCAGATGCCCGGAACCCGTCCACAGCGCTGGTTCCCCGTTTGCATGGCCTCTTGGTTCGGAAGTTGCCTTTCTATCATCCCCTATTTCCATTTAGCCCCAATTGGCTGTCAGAAGCGCGTTTGGCCTCAGCATTTCAAAGGCGTCTGGCTGCACCTGGGGCGGTGGCGGCGGCCAGAAATGCGGCCATCAATTCCTTGAAACATGCATTGGGAGGTGATGAAGTCGCTGCTGAATACATCCTGGCCCTGATGGCCAGCCGTGTTTATGGTCACGTCAGCGGCATGGCTTTGGGACAATGGTCCATAAATCTCAGTCATTGGCCGGGAGAAGCTCCTGTCTCACATCTCTTCGAGGCTGTATCAAACCTGGTGCCCATGGCAGTGCACCTGCAAGTGACAGCTGAGACCTTGAGTTCGGGTCGATGGAAGCCCAAGAAAGACTTCGATGCCAATCGCCTCGTGGCAGGTCGCTTGCAGCTGGCGCCTGGCACGTTTCTCCTCCTCGATGAGTCTGAAATGCGAGAAGGAGAGGTAAATGACAACGGGGTCCGAGCTTTGCAAGCGCTTTCAAGCTTGGTCTCGGACCAACTGTTGCCATGTGACTTCAACACATATGATGTCCAGATTCCGCTTGAGGTCAACTGCATGTTTCTTTCGAAAGGAGTGTCAATCCTGAAGCTTGCAGACCTTGTCCTTCCCTTGAGGCCACAGGCAAATCAAGGTGTGGATGCTGGACTGGGTGGACACGGTGGACTGGACGCAGCTCGGTTCCTTCTTGGACTCATCACACGACACACCAAGCCCTTCCGGATGCCCGAGCACGTGGTGGCTGGATTCAGCCAAGACTTTGCCCAGCTCCGGCAAGACTTCCAGGACATCGGGCAGCGAACTGTCCATGTTTGGAGATCATTGGCACGTGCCATTTGCTTCACCCATGGTGAAGAAGAGATTACCATGGAACGATGGCAGTCGATCATGGCACTCGAGCGGGAGCGCTTGAAGCGCTGTACAGAGGCAGGTATCCTAAAGTGAGACAAGATCACAAGATTTGATACGATTTTACAAATGACAAGATTTGATATGTATCTTTCCCAAAGTGTTTTGTGACGATGCGTGCAACTGCGAATGGGGCAGTGCAAGATAGAACATTTCCAGAGGCTCTTGAGTGAAATGTTTGGCATTGCTTGAGCGGACACAGCATCATTGGTATGAGCACCTTGACACCTTGAGCACATTGAAACCAAATCACCAGTTCATTTTATCATGAGTCAGTGAATCAAACAAACACACGCAACATTTTCGTTCAGCTTTTGACTTGTCGAGGAAACTGCGGTTGCATCGCTGTACCCAGCTGATGTGATCTCCAGAGCAAAGGACCCGGTGAATTTGATGGCAGTTGATGGTAATTATATGTAATTATTAATTATGGTAATTATAGCTAGGGGGTGGTTGTTTTTCAAGTCGAGCTGCACAGAGTGAATGCATGAAGGACTGCTCTTGCTGCATCTTCAATATTCTTTACAGTATGTAATCTAGAAACATGGTGCGCGGCATGATGAAGGGAGCATGCAGCATGTGCCTGAATCAGGAAAGTCCTTGATCGTTTTGCGCCTTGCCTGCAGGAGTATGTCTCGAAGAATCCAAAGTTTGGTGCTTACTCCCACTCCAAAGGAATTCCATTCTTCAGGTGCCTCGGGAGCACAATATCCCCTGACTTTCACACTGCAGCTTTTTTTGGCTTCGCTTCTGCAACTGTTGCAGGGAACAAGTTGCCAACTACATCGATCGCAGAGACGGATCAGCAGTCCCAAAAGCCGATCCAGAGGACAAGTGCCACGCTATTTGACTATTTGATGCTGTTGGAGCTTGCAGAAGGGTGGGAAGAATTGAGAGGATTTCAACATGCTTGTGAAAAGAACCCGTGAGCAGGATATCTACTTGACTGATGGTGCATCGGCTGGAGTGAAGACGGTGCTTGAGGTTGGGAAGTTTACCAACGTCAATTGCAAAGAGTGCTTGGGCACGTGCTGCGTGGAAACATGTGCAGTGCACACTGACCTGATCTGACCTGATCTGACCTGATCTGACCTTCAAGCCAGGTCATGATTGGTGACTCGCTTGATGGAGTCCTCATCCCAATCCCTCAATACCCACTCTATTCTGTGTGGGTCTTAAACCGGTTCTGTTGCTGTTTCGCCCTATTGGTGTGTGCGCTTGTGATGCTGCAAATGAGGCAGCAATTACCCGGTTGGGTGGTACATACATTGGCTATGAGCTGATGGAAGACTACACATCTGGTAAAGGCAGACAAAGCAACATCTCCATTGCAGGAATGATTGCATGGCCTGCACTTTGTGTTTCTGACAGGATGGGCCGTAGATGTTGACGTGATTGAGAAGAAGATTCAGGAGTCCGACTGCACTTGCAAGTGTGGTTCTGTCAGCACTACAGTTGCAGCGACTGGAGCTCTCTTGTGATTGCAGGATTACATTGCTAGCGGTGGTCGCGTTCGGGGGATTGCCATGCTCTGAGTTACTACTTCAACATTGGAGATCATTGGAGCGATTGTTGTTTTGTTTCCAGTGGGAAATCTCAGCATGCACATTGAGGCTGTCATCAATCCAGGCAATCCAACAGGCACAGTCCTGACTCGAGATGTGATCGAAGCGGTTGTGAGGCGCGTTTCAACATCGTTTCATCATTGTATATAATGGCCAGCTTTTGAGAACCTTTGACCCTTGCTCCATAGGGTCGCTTGCTTTGGCCATGTTGCAGGCTCTGTGAGAAGTACAAGGCCTAAGAATTGAAGTGAACTTCAGATTGAATTTGCAGTGCAGATGGCACATTTGTCTCAGATTGTGATCTTGGCCGACGAAGTCTACCAGGAGTTCGCACGTTAATTCTACAGTAAGTGGTCAACACATGCAGTTTGTTCAAATAGATGCGCAATCTTGCAACCAGTTCTTTCAGGACAACATTTTCAGGGAAGACAGGGAATTTATATCCTTCAGGCACTCCAAGGAGTTAAGACTGTGGGTATGGGTCAAAAATAATTCGGGGACTGCGATACGATTCCATATTCGAAGGAATCAATTTGAGCGGTTTTGTGGGTTCCCAATCTTCACCCTTGCACCACCATGATAGACGCATGCCTTGTGCACTACATTCCTACTGCTTTGATGATTGTTTCATGTATGTGTAGGCGCGTGATTCACGAGTCGAACTCTCCTGTGGAGCTGTTCTCGCCAGCGTGGCATGGAGTTGGGATTTGCTGCAGCAAAATTCAGCCCAAACAGTATAGTATAGATTATAGATAGTATAGATATGTGTAGGATATGTATATGGGATTTGCTGATGTTGGAGCCAAATGTACGAGCTCACGCTCATCGTCGGCTCTGCCGTACTAGCCGACCCTTTTTTCATCAGGTTAGTTACCAGGTGGCCATAGAGTGGAATGGTTTAAAATAATATCTCCTAAAGAGATCTTGCTAAAAGACCTCTTATAATGTACAGAGATCTTGCCGGGAGACCTCTTATAGAGATCTTGTACAGAGATCTTGCCAAGATGTCTCTAACAGAGATCTTGCCGGGAGAAGGTTTTTATAGAGGTTGTACAGAGACCTCTTGTAAAGATCTTGTACAGAGACCTGGTGAAGAGAACAGAGATCTTGCTCACAGATCTCTTATAGAGAGCTTGCGCAGAGATCCTACTTTGATTTTTTTTTTTAAATTCTCTTACGGACACCTTGTATACAAAGGGATCGTGCACAGCAGCTTCTACACAGAACCTGTCAAGGAGATCTTGCACACGATCTTTACAGAGCTCTTGACACAGGGCACTTGCAGAATCTAATCCTGGTATCTCAGTCTCTCTTCTTCATGTTCCTTCCAACACTGTTTGGGGTCTCTTGTCGGGATATTTTTTTTAACGGCAGAAACATTTCTGAGATGCACTGCCGCCAAAGTTTGGGGAATAGATATGAAGTTGTTGCAAATTCTGAGGCCAGGGCGAGACATGTATTACTGTATGTTTGGGACGTGACACAGGCAGTGGCTGCTCACTCTTTTCGAAGAAACTGTTGTCGGCGGGAACAAGGACTAATTTCATCACCGTTGTTCAACAAACTTCACATCCAATCTGGCTCCAACATGGCTCACCATAACCCGCACGTGGCCTCAACATGGCCCAACATATTCCCAACATGGTTCAAGACGGCATTTTGGGTTGTTGTTCTTGTTCTTGTTCTTGTTGTTGTTGTTGTTGTTCTTCTTCTTCTGCTTCTTGTTTTGGTGGTGGTGGCGGCTGGCGCTGCACGGTTCAATCCTGTATTGCCTGACGCGTTCTCCTTTGTTTCAATGGGGTCGGTGGGCATTTTTCCTGCAGACCAATAACTGTTGTTCTATGGTGCACTCCTTGCTCCAACTGGGGTAGGCGGATTTCGAGAGTTTCCCACTTTCCCTGGCCAGTTTCCATTCAATGTCAAAGGGCTACTATGGAGAGTGTGGATTGCGAGGACCTCTATGTTTTGCGCTGTCAAACGGTGTCCTTCCCATTCCTACAGTCTTTCCTGAAGTGTGACTTTTTTTGTTTTCATCTCAAGCGAACGACAGGAGGGGTAATGCATTTGACCAACATTGACCCTGGTGTTGCTGATCAAATCTACAAGCTCTTCTCGATGATTCTCTGTGCAAACACCTTGGGTCAGGTGCATCGCATGAGTTCAAGATGTTTCAACCAGAGACACTAAAATTGTAAAAGTGAACACTTTGAAAGGCACTCATGGCTTCCATTCTGAATCCGCCACTTCCTGGAGATGCATCTTTTGAACGTTTCGCAGAGGACGGTCTTGACGGTTTGTGTTATTTGTGAGTTTTTGTGGGCCCTTTGTGACATGTGGGTCCCTTGTGAATTGTGGGTCATGATTCGCTATGTATCATTTGATCATGCCATGACATCGTGTGACGTATTTCAAAATGGCTGAATTGAGGAGCGCAGGGAGATTTTGGCAAACCTCAGCAGGAAGGCCTCAGACAGATTTGGTGTGGGAGTATCAGAAGCAGTAAGGTCGGACCTAGAATTCGAATGATTAGGTCTGTTTTGCACAAGTTACGCTTGCAAAACAGAGTTCTTGATGTCTTTATACAGGCCTTCTGACTGTTCAGCATGTTGGGATATGTTGGACATGCTGAAACCAGCAGGCAGACCTGGTGACCCGAGAACTCAACAGCATGCCTGGCGTGCAGTCACTGCCTGTGGAGGGAGCCATGTATGCCTTCCCCCAGGTCGCTTCGGCGGAAGTGAAAGCTTATCAGAGCAAACCAGTCCTTCAGGTTTTTGTTTCCACCAAAATGACAGAAAGTGGAGTTCTGCTCGTGGTGTACAGTAAGTCTGAGTAGCTCCAACCTATAGTCACTATAGTGTTGCATTTGCTTATGCTATTTTGTTCAGGTTTATTTGCCGATGAAGTTTGTTGAAGAGGCTCAAAGCCTTGGCAAGGCGTGAGAGAACGGGAGACAAGTTTTCAGTCCTTCAGTCCTTGGCCCACAAGACTCTGCGACTCTGCGCAGGCGGCTGACATGCTTTATTGCATCCAGATGCTTGAGGCATGGCTCGAATCTTTTTCAAATCGGAACGGATGTGAAGAACGTCAGGATTTGTTGGATCTTCTTGGCACTGAGACGTCTATCAGTTGCTGCAAGATTGAACAGTAGATCAGGCCACAGGAGTCATTGTGGTTCCTGGAAGTGGCTTTGCCCAGAGGCACCCGACCTCCATGGGATTCCATGGGTTACCTGTTCGATCGCTCCAGCTGTCAGATTCTGACAGTACAGGAATGGCACCTGGCACTACCGCATTACGATTTTGCCGAAAGAGGAAAAACTAAAGCGAGTATTAGCCATGAACTTAGTCTGTGTTTCTGGTCTGAGAATACGTCCCCAGAATCACCCAAAAAAGCAAGCATTGAACAATAATACAGTAGTGCTTCAAAAGTGTTCTCTCCACTCCGCTGAAGGCTCGCATGAAGACTTTTCATCTCAACTTTTTGGAAAAGTGCCTGGTCACGCGATTTATCACTTGTGCTGCTGCGCTGTCGCAGGTGTAACAACTGCATTGAGTCATACTGTCAAGATGTGTCAAGTCCGATGCCTTACCCGAGGTATTTAAGCCCCGGGGAACGTGCGGTGGAGGACAAGACTCCTACACCATGTCTGCTGGCTGCATTGATGGCACATTGCCGGTGAGGACTTTGAGAAATTCTTGATTTTCTCGATTCGAGGCACAGCAAAGTACCCGGAAAAACTCCAAAGGGAGATCATCGAGGCTGGCCTCCTGCGAAGACTGAGCAGCGAATGTTGTCATGCCTTGTCATTGTCATTCAAAAGTGCTGATCTGATTGAGGAACACTTGAGAGCCAAGACTGGGCAGGACTGGGATCAAATGGGATCAAACCATGCATTATCGTGCACCTCTGCGTTTAAATTTGTATCATAGAGGGTTGACGAGCTGCAGTGGGTGTTGGAATGTGTCAAATGTGTCAGAGATCGACATGGTATTCATGGCATAGTTTGGTGTCACTGCACGACATTGGCAAAACATTCTGGCTATGACGGCTATGGGGAAGGAGAAGCCTATGTTGCTTCTGATGCTCGGTGGCTCGGGTGCTGGAAAAGGCACCTTTTTAAGAGCAGGGGCCTTTGTTTACAAGGACCAACACAGCAAAACCGTGCAAGTTAGACGCAAACAAAAGCACAAGAGAAAGACATTCCAAATCATGTCATGAATGACAGGTATGCACCCTTTCTTGCAAGCCTTTAAGCTCCTAGCGCAAGGTGATGAAGAACAACGGCATGGATCTTGACAATTTTGTGATGCATGGATTGGACGAGTGACCTCAAGTTGATGATATCGTGCATTCTGACAACTAGTGCTGCACTGCATTTTTCCGCAGACTTTCATGTTCAGCCAAAAGCATGGAGTAGGCAGGCGGGTCTTGGCTCCTGGGTTTTGGGTGTTGTTTGATGTCTTGACCACAATTTCATAAGACCTCGCAGGTACATTGAGTACCTCCCAGAATACAAGGCTGGTGGCACCGTTTGGATCCACTATGCTCGTGCTGTGAGTCATCCCAGGCATCTGTGGACAGCAAATTAGTGGTCTACAAGGAGCACGTCTTGCCCAACGTGGGCTTTTTATGGCTCTTTATGGCTTTTTGGCATATCCAAGCAACAAAACAACACGAGTATCCATAGAATATCCCAAGTGTGACCTGAGAGGATGCCGCCGATGGCTGTTACTCCGGCGTCATTCCAATTGCCAAGGCGAACGCGACGCCATGCGACGCCTGTAGCTGTGAGGCCTTGTCAGGCTGTAGGATGTAGGGCCTGACCGGCACAGGCTGCTCAGCTTGAGATCATCAAACGGAAGCAGCATGTGATCTACGAGGACCCGTACAACATGTGCGACAAGATGCGACAAGCACATCACCTCGGCCCAGCATTTTCTCCAGAGAGGGATGTGGTGAAGACAAGTAAGTGACCAATGAGGATACTGGAAAAGACCTGAATCGCATCATCAAGCGAATCTTACCACCCTTTGAGGAGGTGCGAAGATGAAGTCATCATTAAAAGCGGATAAAAAGCATTGAATCGATGTAATCGATGAATCAGTAGGAGTATTTGGAGTTGTTGGGTTCTGTTTGCCGTACATGTTTTTACGTGAGACCGGCTATAGCATCGCCATCGCCTTGATCGACAATACTCCTGAAGTAGCCAAGCAAAGAGCCTTGAGCCGCTTTATGAAAGAAGGCAGATACGCCTCGGACAGCTACATTGAGGCACCAGAATGCTCTGCAAAGCATCAAGCACCAGCGGTTGCTCTAACAATTGATTCAAATATAGTGAAATCATGTCAATGTGAAATCAGTGAACATGGTGAACATGATGAACATCCCTGCAGTCCACCTTTCAGAACGTGCCGGAAAATTACGCCAAACTGAAAAAGATGGAGCAGGCCCTGATGCTTTGAATGCCCATTGTGGTGCTCATTGTGGTGCCCACTGTGCAATTCTCCGGCCTCAGCTTCCTTCAGGTCAAAGAAGCCTACTATTGCAACAACAATTGCGTTAAATCCCCTTCGGGAGAATGCTTGAAGTGCTGGATTGACAAGGGCCAGAGGCCCGCGGGGCTTTTGATTGCCCAGATCTTGCAGTTTCCACCATAGCAGTGACACTAGCTGTAACAAAAGTAGGAAAGGGCAGAACAATCAGCTTGTGTCTTTCTTACCAGAGGACTTTGCTTCCTGCAACTGGCATGTCGTCGATACCTTAGTTTTAACCCCTTCCTCCTCAATGTGCACAGTAGACTCTTGCATTCAGAGCCTCTTGATATTTTTCGTCGAACCTTGTTTCAGGATGATGTCCGTATATCTGTGCATGCGAGGATAGATAAATACATGATCATACATGATCGTACTATGCAATGACACGGAATTGACCGCTCTCGCCTTGCATCTACTGTTCTGTGCATTGCTGCGATTCCGTGGCTTAGGTCTGGTGCCATTGAGAGAGTGAACGCAGCATCTGAATAGACAGGAGTTCGGCCCTGACAGTGTCTGCGGGAACAGTCCGTCGACCATCCAGACGCAGCAAAAAAAAAGCGGCCAGATGCCACAGTTTTTGTCTGGGCCAACTTGAGCTGGAGATCTTGTGAGATCTTTGCCAAAGTTAGAAATTGAACTCACTCTGAATGATTCTGGGCTTGGAAGCATCAACTGAACATACTTGGTGTTGGAAGCATCTGTTAACTTGCTGTTGAGCTGCCGCCACGCAGGCAATGTGACACAACTGGGGGCTGGGGCCGATCTCTGAAGGGCCTCAGAGCCGCAGCAGCTTTGTTTGAAACATCGCTGCGCCAATTTACTAAGACAGATTTACACCCTTTCGCTAGGCCATGTTTGAACAATTGTGTTCACTTTGAAGTGATCACATTCTGTCCTGGTCTTGAGACCACTCACAGGGCAGCAAGCAGGGGATTGTTTACCCTCTTGTTTGTGTGTGCCTGGTGACGTCTCATTTAATTACATTGTGCACCCCCGTGCTAAGCACAGAGAGGCAAGCAATGCATCCGTTTAAAAAGATGCTGTTGATAACCGGTTGACACATTGACATGCACAGATACGCACAGTGGCGATCGTGTGTCAGTATTGATAAGAACTCTTCAAGGTACAGGAACTGTTGCACGGGATATTCTGCTGCACAAGCTTCCCAAGTACGGTCGTGACTGTTGCATGAAGATGACAAGCTGCCATTTGGAACCCATTTGGAACCCATTTGTGCGGAGCAATTTGGGGCTTCAAAACGTTTGCTACTTTGCCAATCTTGGCAGGTATTTTGCCAGGCTTGGCATTGGCATTTATTGGCATCCTGCCATGACTTGCGTCGGAAGTGTCATGACCTGCACCAGGCATTGATGGCAGGAATGGAGATCCGCATTGACTCAGTTGAAGGGCACGAACCTTATGTTTTTATATGTTTTTCACATGCGCCGCCGCACACTCCTGTACAGCGTGTACAGTCACAAAAAGAAGCTTCGAACTGAAAATTGCAGCTCTGCCAGCTTGATGTGGTGCTGAGGCAGGCAACTCCCAAAGACACATTCGTCTCTATGCGTGTTGGAGATTACCAGAAGCAGTCCCGTCACCATCCCAGTAGAATTGTCTTTGGCTGGATGATTTTTTCATATTGTTTTCTTTGTTCCAGTCTAGCTGTACTAGTAGCACGTTGTATTTGCATCTCTGAAATCTCTTATACACTTTGCAAATTGGGGCCAGTTCGAGGCTTTGGTTCTGCCAAGACCTATCGTTTCCCTCAGATGGAAGACGAGCATCGCTTCGCACGTATTGAGGTACAGTGGGATGGTGAGGGGGAAACGTTTCCACCGTTAAGCCATGCTACTCTGAGGTCTTTCATCGCATTGGCCACTTGACTGTGAACCTGGACAACCTTCCGGCGAATGAACCTGTGGAGGTCAGGACACTATGGAAATGATATGGCTATGGATCAATACCTATACATACCATTTTTAGGGGGATGAACATCCATTTACCAGCTATTTTGATGTTCACCAGGGGTACAAGGTTTTGACACACTGCCATATAGCAGTGATATAGCAGTGATAAGCAGTGCGTATGATAACCTGTGCAGAAAGCGATAGAAAGAGCCTGTCGCATCTGCTGCATTTTTTGCCGACAGGTGCCGGTGGATTTGCCTGAACTGAAGCTGTTGCCGATGAAGCTCCTTAGCTAATTTGGCTAGCGGCTATACACTGCTATACCAAATCAGCTGAAGAGCTCCTTCGGCCCTTTGGTCCACCTATAGCTACAAGTAGGCTACAAGTGTACAATGTTTGTTTATTTGCCCATTTTGTTTTCTAAAGCTGGCAGACTATCCACATTGCAGGCTTGCTATTCTCAGTGACACTGTGGCCTTCTCCTCAGTACTGTTTGCCTTCTTCCGTTGACTTGGCAAGTCCCTTACGTTCCCACAGCGTGTGGTGTTGGGCTGAGGAACCAAAGACTGACCAGAAGGCGAAGCAGCAAAAGGCGAGGTCTTCGTTGCATTTCCAAAGTGCCTTTGAGGCGAAGGCATGAGAAGACCTGTGTCCTGTGGTGCACACTTGGTGCACTGTGAAGGCGAAGAACAAGGTTGATGCCGCCCAAAAGTGACCCTTAAGGGCAAGAGTACAGGGAAGAGAGCAGGACAGACTCTACTAATTACTGCATAGTATACATTCCGTAACCATCCTCAATCTATGGTTTGGTCTAGTTTGTGCCACAAGGTGTAGGACACTGCATGTTCGTAGGTACTTGGCGGAGCATCACGTCGAAGAAGTGATTGCTGATGCAATCCGTGAGGTTCGGACATCATGGACCGCATCGTAGCACAAGATGAGCAACTTGTTTCGATCAGCAAATTGGATCGAACTGGAACATCGGATTTCAACGCCTTTTCTATCCTTTTCTTGTCAGGTCATTCATGAGAAGCCAAGTGATCCGCATGCCTTCCTCTCTGCACAGATTTTGAAGCACGCGCATGTCTCAGAAGCTTTTCTGTGTCGAGAGCCTGCTCTTGGATGCTTTGGGGCCTGCACAAGCCCAGAGTTCACCAAAAAGAAAGCAATGGTCATTTTCCAAGGCTGCAAAGAAGCAAGCGGAGATGCAAGCGGAGATGCTTGAGCAAGACACTTGGGCGGTGCAAAATCTCGCGACTTTATGCAACATTTGGACATAGTCGGTCAGTGCTTGCAGTAAACTTGTGAGGCTGCCCATGACCGATAACATGGTCATCGCAAATGATCTGGTTCGGTCCTCAAACAGTCAAAAGTTGCACTGGTTTTGATGTCGCCAATGTCGCCAGTACCTGCAGCACCTTTGAGCCAAGAATGTCTTTGGAGATTTTGGAGACGACCCGTTCGTTTTGGAGGTGGACCACTCGGCGCCCAAACTTGCAGCGCCTCTGAGCCCGGCCGAGGTCCCGTTCAGGCCGTGCTAGCCGCATATATGGTCCGCATATGCCACAAGCAAAAAGATGGTGGGACGCTGGGGCTCTGGGGCTGGACTGTGACCTGGGAGGCAGTACTACAACGATCACATCCGTTCTCTTGATGCGAAGCAAATGGAGGCCATTTCACTTGCAATGTCTACACCATTGCAGCGTCACTCGCCGAATCGCCAGAACTTGTACGCAAAGTTCGCAACCACACCAAAAGCTGGATTGCCGCCCAAGAGTGTCCTGCACCAAGTCTGGGACGTGAAATCTTGAACAGCTTGACTGAACTGATGTCAATTTGATATGATTGGATGCCTATATGACCGTATGACCCTGTGACCTTCAGCAGTCTCACAGATCTCACAGAAAACTCTCCGGCTGTCCGTTTTGGGCTGAAACGCCTTCGAGGCGGCCCCAGCTGCCCCAGCTGCCCCAGCGCCGGTCGTTGAGTTGCTTCCGTTCAGGACCGGTCTGAGCGGTTTCTTGTGCAACACGCGGATAAACTATTGGTCTGCTCAGGAACTACTACGCGCTGAACGTGCGCCCCTTGAACTCGGATGCCATGCAGGCCTTTTATTTATGATTGAAGAACTTTTTTTTTTCATTCTGGGCGTTTTGAAGGTGGAAAGTTCTTGCAGCACCTTCGTCATCGTAACTGGGGCTGCTTGCATCACCAAACTGACGTGAGCATGTGCCGCCAGAAGCTCTACTCCAAGTTCCCTTCCCAGCCCAAACCTGCTCCAAAGCAGACACAGGCAGTTGCTGTCGGGGTCTTACACTTCTTATATCTTCTTATCACTTGTTCAAGAGATTTAAGAAGGCAACATTCAGAGATATTCAGAGCATTGATACGAACAAGTCGGAATCAGCATTGCACCAGGCCCCAGCAGAGGTCGTGCCGCGCGTACCTGAGAATCTAGATTCAAGTTGAGCTCAGTTGTTTTCGTTTGAACTTCTCTAACTGTCAAACTGTTCAGCAAAAGTCAAAGTCAAACATGTGGAGTGGGGCAAGAGCCCCTTTTGCTCAGATTTGCAAAGCGACCCTCTGTTGGCACATGGCTGAGCAGCGCACCCAAGAAAGTCAAGAATGAGGCTGGGCAAGCTGTGATGTCTTGCAAAAACAGGCAACGAGGTCTTCGCAAGAATTTCACTGATCCCAAGGTCTGCGAGTGCCAAGTAGTCCTGCGGTTGAAACTTGAAGACTCCAGCTTTATATTTTGCTGAAAGGTGTGTAAGCCAATGCAGGTTGTGAATATTGTAGCAGAAATGTAATGGAGATGAGTTGGTTGGTGGGTTGGAGAGCATCCCTTGGAATGAATAAATAGATATAAATAGTACAATAGGTCAAAGGCACTTTGAAGTAGGTGAATCAAGTCAAATAAGTACGCAGCATATCAATTATATCATTATCATGTCCCCAAGATGCCCTGAGCCAAGCAAGGAGAAAGAGATTCAGGGTCGACATATGGTGCGGTGTATATATATATATATATTTATTTATTTATTGATACAGTATATGAATCTACAAAATCGAAGTGAAGAAGAAGTAAGCAAGTGTGTGTATATAATATGTGTGTATATGCTTTAAGGTTGGATCTTGGGTACAGAAAATTCCAATTCAAAGCATGGAAGAACCAACGATTACTGTATGGACCTATGGACCTGTATCGTTGCATCGCATCTAAACATTCTCTCGATATCTCGATTGTCACCTGGAGGCACCCGCCGTCAAGGAAGCACCAAAAGCTGCGACCAAGCCCGTGGTGCCCGTGGTGGCCGTGGTGGCCATGACACCTTTCCGGCAAAGCCCTCAACAAGCCGTTCTTTTGAAGTTTCTTCATGGCTTTTTTCCCGTTCTTTTTAAATGTGTCCTTTTTGAAACGCTGATTTGGGAGGAACATCATGGAGATTCCATGTTCTCGGCTTCACTCATGCATTCAGTTGCAGGGACTACTACCTCTCCAATGTGCGCTCCTTGCCGGGAATGGAGGTGCTCTTGTGATGGGTTGCAACATGCTGTGGATTCAACATATTGACTCCACTGCGCGTACTTGGCGCGTACGCGACCTGTTTTGCCAGAAAATCTACGCAAAGTTCCCTGCGCAGCCAAAACCGGCATCGAAACCAGCAGCTGCCTGACCCTTAGCCCTGGCAATCCCTCAACTTGTGCAACGCTGCAGCTGACATGTGAAGATTCCCTGGACCCTGCAGGCTGCTTCCGAAGTCGCAACAGAGGTGGTGCCGTGATCGCCTGAGAAACTGCAGTTAAACATACTGAACATCTAGAAAGCAAGGCAGTTCGGGTAAAAATCCGGGCCGCAGCGCATTCCATAGCATTCGATGATTGAGGTTTGCCAAGCGTCCATCCGTCGGAACTTGGTTGAGCCCGGCACCAAAGAAGCTTGGAGGTGAGCAGAAGGCAAGGAGCTGAAAGGGCATCTCCACAAAATCCAGCCTGCAATGATATGTAATGGCTGAAGGTCCAGTTATGTCCATGTGAGATATGTGAGGGTCGCAGCATCAGCAGCACCAGCTATCGTTATTTTCTTCTTGCTTGATCTTGCTTGAATATTTGTTCATGCACAGGCCGAGAAAAGTTCCGAGCCAGAAGCTGTTTGGTCCGTAGATTTCGAACAGTGCCGCATAAGCCAGGTATGTAGGAAGTTTGCCAGACACTCTTTCGCTAAGGCCAAGCCAGTGAAAGAGACGCCAGCAGCCCCGGTCGTGCAACTGCTTCCATTCAGGACAGTTTGCTGCTTGCTCTACTGCACGGATCTTTTGCTTCAGTTTGTGAAATGCTGTGAAACCACCCAGCCACCAGCTACTTCAGGGATTACTATGCAGCGCAAGTGCGCTCCTTGCCGGGAATGGAGGTGCTCTTGTGATGGGTTGTAACATGCTGTGGATTCAACGGGAATTAGGAGCACAATGAATTCGGTCTTACTGAAGCTGTTCCTGACTCATATTGACTCCACTGCGCGTACTTGGCGCGTACGCGACCTGTTTTGCCAGAAAATCTACGCAAAGTTCCCTGCGCAGCCAAAACCAGTGTCCAAGCCGAAAGACACTGTTGCAGTCTGACCCTGAGGATGTAGCTGCATGGATTTGACATATGAATTGACCACGTTGACATGTTCTCCTGACACGTGCCATGGTCAAAAGTGGGATGATATCATGTTCATATTGGGGGATGGTATGGGATAGTCATCAATCCATTCATAGGGATTCATAGGGATTCATACACCCATCATATACCCATCATAAGGATTTCTGTTGTGTTGACCATACCTCGTATACCATGTTTCGAGCATGGCCGACATGGAACTTTGAGGCACCGGCCAGCTCCGAAACCAAGACCACGCTGATTGAAGCTCAGTGCCCTGCTTCACATTCACAGCTGATCAGCTGTGCGAATGCCCAAACAAAAATCAAAAAAACGCCTCAGGTTTCAGCACAAACCATCAGTTGCCACCTGGCTGAATGCAGTCCCACTGCGAAAGGCCTGCAGCCTCCACCACTCTGAAATTTGAGATTTGCATACATTCGCAACCTTGGTGCACCTTTGGCCGTGAGGAATATTGTAGTATATACAGTATACATTGTAATAGTGTTCAGTGTTCAGTGTATTTTGAACAGACTCTAACATCTCTAACATTGCATTGTCGTATGTTGTTGTGAACGACACATTTATGTAATCCTTTCGTGGTCAAGGTGAGTTTGCAGCATACATTGTTTTTCTATGTTTTTCTGCACGTATGTTTGAAACACTCCAGATGGCAGCAGATCCAGGCTTGTGACTGCAGATATTGAATCATACATTATATAAATTATAATATATACATATACAAATAAGAACCGGAGACTGGACATTCAAGAAGATCACTTTGCACAGGCGGCTCCAGTGCCTCCCAGCATTCTCGTCCTGCCCCAAGTGCATGTAAGCAGTTCCCGCCCATCTGTGGCGTTGAGAGATACACCTGGCACATTCTTGTATATCATGGATTGGATTGGATTGGATTGGATTGGAGGAGGACGTCAACCTGCTCCTCACCGAAGTGAAGTAGTTAAGACGCCGAAATTGCCAACGCAGAGCCGGAGCTCTTTGCACTGAACAAACCGGA
>Ga0126342_10003071_pt1 | contig 27155 bp, 26 predicted proteins | sample Cyp1metagenome_FD_92528 | JGI IMG/M metagenome (GOLD analysis project Ga0126342, IMG submission 92528) | Coral microbial communities from Lord Howe Island, Old Settlement Bay, Australia - Cyphastrea 1 metagenome | ecosystem: Host-associated > Invertebrates > Cnidaria > Coral ... | reverse complement strand
TTATTGTTTGTGAAATTTTGTTATGAGTTATGTTGATGATTTTGTTGATGTTTTTTTAGGGGGATGTGTGTATGTTGGGGTCAGGGGTTCAGGGTTGGAAGATGGGCAAGGCCCATTCTAACTATATATCATATATATATATATTATATATATATTATATCATATATATAATATATTATATATTATATCATATATATATATATATTATATTATATATTATAGATATATCATATATATATATATACTACATATATATTATATATATATATATATATTAAGACATATGAAAAAAATACACTATACAGATCCCTTCAATCTCGCTTCCAGTGCTTCCGAGGCTCCTAAGCTTTGCTTTCCTAGGGGTCTTTGGAGGTTTCCAGGCCGCACAGGGCTTGCAGAGCTCGCTGAATGCAGAGCTGGGTGAGCTGAACTTGGCGTGTTTGCGGCTTGGATGTGGGGGCTGATGGGGGAGGGGATGTTTGGGGAGTCAGATAGCTGGGTCTATGGAGTCCATGGGTCTTAGCACCCCCAGATACCACCGGACAAGTTGCTGCGGAAGTTTCAAAGATAGGAAACCTTAACTTGTGGGATTGTAAATGATGTCTGGACAAAAGCGGCCTTAACCGTGTCAGATCCTGTCAACCAGGCTTGGTGCGGAGTTTGAACAGATGTTACAGCTGTTACGATTGTTACAGTTGTTTGTCAGGTCTGGGGATGCGTAAAACCTACGAAGTGACCATATTTTGGGGAATAGCCATCCAGCTACCAGCTATTTTGTTGGGTACCGATTGGGTACCAGGGTTTTTGACCCTTTGTCCGATCTCAAAGGTACGGGACCTTTGCGGTCCTTTGTTTGATTACGCCACCAGTATTTTCCCTCCTGGAACGGATCATGGGAATGCAATTGCTGCTGTTGGTTTGCTCGGCGGCCTATGCAGCGATGGTGGCTTGGGAACCAGCTGAGTTTATATATTGACCATCCTACTGGCTTGCCAGGGAGCCAAAGTGAAGCGAGTGTCTGAATCAGTGGCTGTTGTGTAGAAACTCACATCCATCTGTACATTTGTGCATATGTTTATTTCAGATTATTTCGACATATTTGCAAAGACTGAACAGATTGAAATATGAGGTGAACAATCGAGCAAACAAGTCGGGCTTCGAGATTGTTTTTGGATTTATGTTTAAGTTTTACCATGGGACAAAACCGGTTTGCGGGCACATCCGGGCTGGCGATATCTAGGCCCTCTCAAACTTGCTTGCACTGCCTGCTGAGCCGTCGCCGATGTGGGCCGTGCCTAGTTCAGTTCAGTACTCTGGGCAACGTTTGATCTCTGGTATCTAACATTCATGGAAAATGAGGGAAAATGGCCATGGCTAGTTATAAAAAGGTGATTTTCCATAGTTTAGCTATGGAAAATGAGGGAAAATGGCCATGTTTTTCAAGGGTGAAGCATCTACAAATGGTCACTTTTCCAAGGCTATGCTATACGGTGATCTAACGTGTGACCGTATAGACATCTTTCGCATCACTGGATGTATGATTTGAAAACACCTGAATTTTGAATATGTAATCCTATCAACAAAAAAAAATATCACATACAATACACATAGACAATTATATAATTATATATAATTATATATAGATTTAATACCCCCACAGCCACCGAAAAAACAACCTGGTTCGTGGATTCCCAGGTGCCTGTCGCGTTCAACGTCCTGGTGGGTGTGACCGCTCCATTGCTGTGGACTGCCCAAAACACCTACGTGGGGCGAAGTGCGGCAGCAGCTGCCAAGCTCCTCCAAGAACCCACGGAGAAATGGACCGCCAGTGACTTGGTCAACTTGGTGATGGTCATGTTGTTTTATTACCCTCTGGTAAACTAACATAGCTATGGAAAATCACCATTTTTAATGGGAAAATCCATTATAAATATGGCCATTTTCAATAGCTATGTTAAATTACCAGAGGGTAAATGGATTCTAGATGATGAACAATTCAAGGTTTTAGAGCAACCCCCTCAATTTTTTGGGATTAGATGGGTTTTGGGATTTATGGAGTTTAGATGATTTTATATCACCATAGTTAAGAAATAGAAAAGCATCTACAGTCTACTTACTAGGGATATTTTCAGATAGGTTTTCCAGACAAGTTCCCTATAGTATAGTGATAGCATCACCAATTTCAGATGGATTTGTCTGAAAATAGGGAACCTCAAAATTCCATAGTTCATCACCATTATCCCTATAACACTAACCGTTTTTCGGATATACTGTATACCTCGTTTTCAGACACAACATCAACTCCCCAAAACGTACAAGTTGGCAAAGTCCTTCGACAGTTATTATGAATTATTTTTCGCTTTCTTCGGTAGTTGCTATGCAGCTACATATATATCTATCTATATATATATATACATACACGATTTTATATAATTATCATTGTCGTTATAGTTGTGAGTATTTGTATTTCGAAAGTCACATTCATCAATATGAATGATGACGATGATGATTGTTACCAAGCTTATCATTATTTATCATTATTATCATTATTATTAGATTGTCATTATTACCATTATTAGCATCAGGGTTACTTGCACATATTTGTTCCATTAGCTTAGCTTAGTGGACTTCATCCAGTCTGATTTCTGCACCGATCTGACACTGGTCAGGCTACAACAGCTTGTTCTTCTCTATTTATCAGTTCGCAGGGATGTTTGGCAACATTCTGGCCTCAGTGATTTTGTTATCCCTTGGCGAGTTGGCCTGGGCCCGAGATGTCCTTTTTGTGACCTTGGGCATTGTCTCCTTATTGGGTGCCTTTCTCTTCATTGCAATGCCTAGCGTGGAGGGTGCGGATGACAAGCATCCCAGCCTGCTGGATACCAGCCGCCTCGCATTCACAGATGCCAGGATGGCCCTGATGATTCCTTTGATGGTGACCAATGGCATGACCTTGGCCTTCTTCCTGGGTGATTTTCAGACGGACGTGACCTGTCCCGTGGCTGGCTCTGCCTTCACCGGCTTTGTGATCGCCAGCTTTTTCGGCGTCAACGCCGTGTCCTCGGCCACCTGGGGCCGACTGATCTCCACAGGAAGGGTGTCAAGGCGCCTGGTCTTTTTTCTTGCCACCCTCTTGGTGGCACTGTTCCTGGTGCTGAAGCTCATGTGGAAGGCCCCCAGCAACTATCAGCTGCCGCAGGGCACTACGGATTGGAAAATGGTGACGACACCCAAAGCCTTGGATATCATCTTCGTCTTCGCATTGGCTGCCATCTTTGCTGTTGGGGACTCGTTTTTTGAGTCTGGACCACCGATGACGCTGCAGAGTTTCTATGCTGGATCCGGGGCCCTGGTCCCTGCCATGGCGAATTACAAACTTTGGCAAAGTCTGGGCTTTGCCATCCAGTTCTTCATCGCCATACCTCTTAAACACCTCCCAGAAGTCAGAGGACAGTGCGGACTGGCCTTGGTGTGCTTGGTCAGAGATCTACTGCGACTGTCCATTTTGATGCGAGAAATCCTTGGTTCCTCATTCCAAAATGAACATCCACTATCAGCCATTGGTTACCAGAAAAGAATGAGAAACGTCTAATGTTCGGAGTCTCAGTTGAGGACCATGTGACCATGTCTGTTTGCCGTTGGTACCCACTCCATGACCCCCAGGAATGCTCCTTCTGGCTTGGACCGCCGTCTCGTGGCTTTGCATCTTGGTCCTTGACCGTCTGCGACTCAGAGAGGGCTGGGTCCTTGTTTGGGCGTTGGAGACAGATGAGGCAGTTGCCAAGTTCGCCAGTTTCACAGCTGTTTCTGGCCGTCACTGCTCTGCTCAGGCTGCATTGCGCCACTGGACGATCAGCGGATTCAGATGAGAGATGAAGTAGGGTCTGAAAACACGAGTTGAGAGCATTCTTTGCTTCGGCCGAAGACATTGTGGTGTAATCAGTAACCAAAGAGGGATGTTCGAACCAAGACTCGTTCTTCTGATTTCAACAAGCATGAAACTCTTGGGGCTGAAGAATGTCTTCTCTTCAAGAGGCTGTCACTGGTGGCCCGGCCAAGAGGGCCAGCTACCAGTGCGTTGCTGAGATAGACTGCAGAGCCAAAGTGCTTGTCAGAGTTTAAAACGGAGAAAAGTGAAAGATCTTAGTTCTTCTTGGTTCTTCCAGATCAATGTGGTAAACCCAACAATAAACCACCCTTTGGATCCCTTTGGGGGATGGTTGGAATCCCATGTGCCATGGGTAATTCCTTGGGGGGTGAAACTGGGCATCTCCATCGCACCCCGCAGTCCTCGCCGACTTTCCGGAGCCCCGAAGTCTGCCGGGCCCAGCGGATGCTTCGCAGCGCGGGCCTGGCTTGGCAGGGGCCTCGGGGGCCTCGGGGGCCTCGGGGGCCTCGGACGCCAGGGACCTGGGATTGGATGGGATTGGACTCATCGAAAGCGGAGGAGTTTCTAGCCATGCTTGATGACCAGAGATATTTATATGCCATGTAATTTCAGAAGCTGCATAAAGAATGGGGATTTAACACCAAAACCAGAATTAACTCCCCACATTGGACGAGAACTTTGAGCGCTCAGCTGGGGGCAGTTGCGACACAAACATGCAGGGGGTCTTCACCAACATGAGCCATTTGGAGCCTCGACAGCAGGCACATGGATTGATTGGCAGATGGGTCAAAGATCCAACGCTCAGTGATTCATAGGCATTTCCCAGTTGGATAATGAATATATTGGAGAGATTTGGATAAGGATCGTGATGGGCACCCGTTACAATCATCAACCAGCAGTTTTTCGTTTTAAGCAGCCAATGCTCATATTGCAGGCTGGGAAGGGTCATCCTTCAACGGCCCAGTGCCCCCTGTGGATCAGACTGAAAAAGGCAGTGTCGGAAGCTGCCGCTGAACCAACCTGATTTAACCATGTTTTACCCTTTTTACCTGGAGCTTGGCTCAAGGCTTGCAGTTAGATCAGTTCGTTTCATCACCAGGACAAAAGATGGTCACACAGCAACACGTAGGGCATTGCCACAGTACAGAGCTGCGAGCCTTCTTTGGGAGTGCGTTGTTCGTGCATGGTGGCGATCGTCCATCATGAAGGTGCGGTTGCTTAGGTACACATTTGCAGTTTTTGAGTTCCTAAAACCATCCATTCTTTTACAGGATGGTCATCATGCCATGATTTGATTTGACACCTCATCTTCCCAATGAACATTGGATTTTCGAGCTCTACCATGGCCCTAACTTCACCTGGGGCTGCGAGGATGCGTACGGCGACTCCGGAAGTCCGGCGCATCTTGCGACTGGGCCCTCATCCGCAGGATGGTCAGGTGCAGAACGCCTTGGCTCCAGAGCTCGCGACTTGGCGGGTGTTTTTGCTGAAGTTGAGATAACTTTTTTTAAAGGGTTTCCAGTCATGGCCCAGTGATCCATGGATGACCATGAGGTCTAGGTTAACCAGGGTGAAGCCATGGTGATTCGGAAACCGCCATTGGAAAGCTGGAGGAACGATGGAGGAGCACCCCGAAACCTGCCACTGTGGTCCTTACGGCTCTGGCCAAAAGGGGATGGCTTGGAGTAGCAGGTCAAGTTCTGCAAGAGATGATGAAGGATGGGGAAAAACTGGAAAAACCATGGCAAACATGGCTTTGTCTGCAGACCTACGAAAAAAAACGTGGCAAATCAGCATTTTTGATGGTTTAGACGCCTTCTATGAACATGTTGGGATGCAAACCCCCCATTGGATGGTTGTAGAACATTATTTTCGCCATGTTTGAATGGCGAGAGAGGGGCATTTTTTCTGTATACGAACATTTGGGAAGTTGGATGAAATGGACCTTGTCAACACCTTAAATAGTGCAAGGCCTTGTTGTTCTTGACTTCTTTTAGAATTTGTATAGCTCAAAACATATCCATATCATGTACCACTGGTTTGTCATTAATTCTCCCAAGTTCGATAGTTTCGGATCCTATATAACAAAGACCAGTCTTGGGAACCTACTTAACCATCAAAGGTGATTCTCCATTTTCGTATCATTTCCCAGAAAACATAGGAACTTCCCGCAAGCCTGACCTTACTGGGCCATCAGGGTAGGACTTGTAGCGGTTGGAAACCCAGTCGCACACCTTTATGTTGGTGTATATGAAACAGGAATCCTTGATATAACCCGGCAGTCGGCAGTCAGTTTCCTCCATGCGGAATGAGGTTTGTGGTAAAACCAAGAGAATCTCATTGTTGGTCCAGAGCAAACACCTAAGTGGTGTGTATTGGCTCCAGACGTCCTACCCACATTCCCAACGATGCATCCGTGCGTCCAAACGTACGTATCCCGACTGTTCCTTCAAGGGGATGATTTCCCGCACCGTGACATCATTTTTTGAGTTCCTGACAACATGCCAATACTGGGATTTCCTAAAAGATGAATCAACAAATCCATGATTTAATCTTGGCAAAATCCCCAATCTTTTTTACAGCTGTTACAAGATGGAGGGACACCATTAAACATTGGTTCTTACCAGGAGAGGTTGGAAGTCAATGTCTTCCACTTCACCGCAGTGATTGCTGCCTGCGATAGAAAAAATTGGCAGCTGTCACTTTTGCTCTTGGTGGGTGCCTCAGAGATTTTTGGACACGGGTGATCCGGGGGCTCGGCGCTGGATGTTGAAACAGATCACTCTGGATGAAACAGTGCTGTTGAAAAACCATGAAGGATGATTTCTAGCCGGCAATTTCATAGGTTGGTGAACTCTGAAGAATGGGTTGATGCACTTCCCATATGGTTGGACTTGAGCATCAAAGATGGGGAGATTCGGCAAGAAATATGTGGATTCGAACCTGAATTCATGCTGGTTGGATGGGAATGGTATGGCTCAAATTTATCTCAATGGACTCAATGGATGATATTGAATAAATGGAGGAAGATCATCCTCAGCAGAACAGAACAACAAACCTTTTTGGTTTTTCGGGCTAGAGCAGTGCCATGCACAACCAGGAAGAGATGGTCAAGTTGCAGATCGCGCCGAACCAAATCAGCTACAGTTCAACCGCGACGTCTTGTGCTTCTGCAGCTTATTGGCACCTTTCACTGGACTTGTTGTATGCTATGCCTCTGAAGCGACGCTGGGGCTGAATGGAGCCATCCTGGCCTAATGGCTTTTGTCATGATTTGTCCTGGGAATCGCAATGGATACCGCATACCTCAGAATCGCAATTTCAGGGGGAAACGATGATGATGATGATGATGATGACGACGACGACGACGACGACGACGATGATAACCCATGGAATTCCTGGGTATCCAAATTTTGGGCAAACCTACACGCATCTTCCACCTCGCCTTGATTCACTGACACAGCATTTTCACAGCATTCATGACATCTCAGGATTGACTCCGGACCAAGTAAGCCGCTTGGTTTTAATGTAGATCTCAGTTTCGATGTCTTGGCTGCCTGGAAAACGTTTCCGGTGGCACCAAGGTTTCAACGCAGCCATCGACGCTTATCGTGGTGTGAGTTGGGAATGTGCTGTGGACCTCCTTTTAGAGATGCCAAGGAGCCAGGGGCTGTGCCAATGGGTGATTTGGAAACACCGAAATACATGGGGCCATGGGGCCATGGGGCCATGGGGCAGGCTTGTGTCAATTTGTATCATATGTCCCAATTTTTGTAGATAGTGGTTACATGTGGTTACCATCCCAAAAAGGGTGCCCTACAGTGTTTGTTTTGTTCGCAGGCGCAGACTTCTTCAAGATGCAGTGAGCTTTGGAGCTGCCATTAGTGCCTGTGAACGAGGCTGGTTAATCTTTGCCCTTTTGACTCAAAGATTGCACCGTGCATTTGGGTTTGAGTGAAAATGTGATACCGGTCTACTGGTATACCCACAAAATGGTCAGTTGAAAGAGGGAAAATGAAGGGTGGGCCATTTGACAATGGAAAAAAAAAGACATGGGGAACATGAGGATAAAGCAATGGAAAGGTAGGTAGCCTATTTCAGCCATTGTGAAACTGGCAAGACTGCCAGATAGCGAATGGCAAGCAGTGCTAGAGCTGCTCTCATTGATGTACAAGATGAAGGTGAATCTCGGTCGATGTGACATTTCTTGCAGCAAGCCTTTGGGCTGCATGATGTCGGTTTGATTGAAAACAGGGCAACGCGGCAGCCCCAAAATCCCATGCCAAAAGTATCATTTTCCTGATTAAACTGCAATCTTTGGACTAACTACTCAATTTTGCGATACCTGTGTGCTTGCTTGTTTTCAGAGGTGCAGCTTAACGAAATCAGCGGCTCAGCTGCCATCAGCGCATGTGGCCAAAAAGGGGGGCAGTGGGAGATTTCACTGGCCCTGCTTCGAGACATGCTACAAGCTGCCGTTCCTTGCCATGACTTTGCCTGGGCATGCCGTGTTTGGACAGCATGAGTCCGGTCTGGTTTTTTGTGCTGTGACCATTGATCTGAGGGGCACCCGGATCGACTTGTGTGGAATGCAGCCATCACTGCATGCGAGACGAGCTCCCAATGGATCCTGGCACTGGCGCTCTTGAAAGACATGCACCTGGGCGGATATCGATGTGGCAACAGAATTCCAATGACACTTTTTGGAGTAAAAGAATGGATGAACACATGTTCACAGCATCTCATGATCTCTACTTCATTACTTTCCAACTTGTCTGCCCAGTTAAGTGCTTCGTGGGGGGCTTAAAGCGCCTAAAATTTCAATCCTCTTCATCTTTCTGCAGGTCCTACACCACTCAGCCGGATGTTGTCACATACACGGCCTGTCTGAGCGCATTGCAACGACGACGCTTTTTGTGGCAGCAAGCACTGCAGTTCCTGTCCCAGATGCTTGGCATTTTTTGCCAGTTCACTGGGATTTTTTATTGGGATTTAACATGATTTAACCATCAAATTACAGGGGATTTCTCTGGATGAAAAAAACAATGACCTCACGAATGATGGCGTCGGAATGATGGTGAATGTTAGGCAATTTTTCATCCCCAGTGGGTGCCTTAAAATTCAGCTATTTTCAGGTGAGTGAATTATGGTAATTAGGCAGAATTGATGGAGAGATGGGGCTTTAAGTATCGAACATATGCGGCTTGATAGCCGATGGTTGATTCATGAATAGCCCTGTTGGTTAATGAAAATTGTAGCGCTTTGTACTACCTGGTTTCTTGGGTATCACAATTTCAATTTCATATGGATGCCTATTTGACAAGCAGTACAAGGGGATGGTGGGTCAAACTTCTCAGCCCCTGACGACCAGTAGGACAGCCTGGGCCCAGGATGGAAGAGGCTCAGAACTTGCCCATGCCTTAGCAAAACTCGGGCTGTTCAGTGAAACAACTCAAAGGAACCAATGTGGCGGAAAGGGGATACAAACCAATCATATTCTATATATTTCTATATTGGGGTTTCCATAAATGGAGGTATCCCAAAATGGTTGGTTTATAATGGAAAATCCATTTTCAATGCATGATTTGGGGGTACCCCTATTTTAGGAAACCTCCATATGATAATCGATCTAAAGGTCCTTGTAACGAGTTTAATGGCGAAGACCGTTCATGTTATGTTGGGAACCCTCGCGAAAGTTATATCATATCCCCCAAAAACTCCACATTTGACATTTTTGGGAATATGGAAACGCAGATTCTTGGGCTTTGTCAGAAGTTGTGTGGTTGCCATTCCACCATTTTTTCCATAACTATCATCTACAACCATAGTTAAGCCAATTGTAAACTAACTTAGCTAAGCATGCAAGGTGCCCCCCAGTTAAAAGTTGGTTTATAAACTCCAGTAACCAGTTTGATACATCTACCGTAAATCATAGTCGACCCAGTTTTAAATCGCAACTGATCGATGTCACCTTGTATCACCCCACGATATTCATTGATGTATTCACCATCTTAGTTATCCCATGATCTCATCGATGTTCCCATATTATCGTTGGGTAAATGACCTTGTCCCATGACCCATCCCGTTACCCGTCCCGTCGAACTCGAGGCCCAACGTCATCACGCTCTCAGCGGCGGCCACAGCCTGCACTCAGGGAGGTCAACCGTTGCAGCTACGGCAGCTGCTGCTGCGGGTGTCGTGCCTTGCCCAAACAGATGGGAAGATTTGAATCCAAGTTGCATCCGGGACAGGTAGGGTAGTATCCGTATGTCTCCGTGAGTTTTTGCTATACATGAGCCATACCCTCTGGTTATGACTAACAGTTCGCCATGGTATAGATGGCCCATTTATAGATGGTTTACCTATTAAAAATGGTGATTTTCCATGGCTATGTTAGTCATAACCAGATGGTAACCATATGATGATTTCTGGTGGCCAAAGATTGACCCACGGCCTCGCCCAGTCACCTGGCTTGGGCTTTGATGATTTGAGGAGGCTGCGACTGGATGGTGAACCATCCGGTGCAACCGCCAGGAACACCGCGATTTGATGATTTTTATGGCCATGAAATGCCATGAACATAGGGAAGTAATCTGAACAGACATGATTTTCAAAGCCTAGGCCCTAGGCAGCCTGGATCTGTGGATCTGAAGTGGTAGGAGCTGACGCCATGATCGCCCAGCTTGGGACAAAAAAGAACCATGCGGCACACCATCGTTATGCCCTGTTACGCACATGTGGAAATCCGCACCATCGATGGTTTTCCCAACGAAAGCTCCATTTGTAGATGGGCTTTTTCCAGTTGATCCCTGCGAACATCTGCGAACTAAACCTCCATGGCTGCATTTTCCCAGATTTTCCGATCTTTTTCGATCGTGAAAACCAGGTATCCTCAAGGTGCGACAGTAGTGCCACGTGCCACTTCCCAGGTATCCTCAAGGTCCCCAAGGTGCATATCCAGCTGGAAGCTCTCTATCAGTCCACGGCCTCAGCTGCGTCATTTGTTGGAATCACCCGACTTTTGCGTCATCTGAGTCCCAAAAACCTCCGAGGTTATCATTCTTCAAAAACGATCAGCAAATAGCTCCACACCAAACGAATGATTCGAGCTTTCTCAAAAGTTGAATGTAATACAGTGTATAGAGTAAATTTCGATCATTTTTAAAATCCTGGATTCCAAAGAATAAATAGCTACGAACCAAGTTTTTCTTGTTTGTAATCCCCAAAAAGATGCAGAAAAGACATAGAACAGCCATATATGTATCATTGTTTTAGTGGGAATCTACTATAACTTATATATATATATATATTTCTGGAGTTACTCCATATTATACTATACTATATATATATACAATATATATACAATATATATATATATATTAATATATAATAAAATTAATAGGTGTTGATCCCATGAAATCTCAGGTGGCGGATCTCTTAGCTCCGAGCACTGAAGCGGTTGGGATCTCGGATCGAGATGGATCGAGCGGGAAATTTGGTGGCTGGCAATGGGAGATGTCTTGGGATAAATTGGGAAAAATTGGGAAAATATGGGAATATCATAGGATATTCGGATATATCATAGGTTTTTCTGGGATAAATGGTGATTCAATAGGAATTTCATGGGAACATCATAGGATATATATATATATAGTCAACCATATGATATTTTCTTGGGAACATATTGGAAAACCATCTAAACATGGTGATGTAATGGGAATAGTTACGGAATAGTTACTGGTATATCATTAACATTCATCAACCATATTATTGATAGGGAACATCATCTTATAAGTTACTAGGTATGGTGATTGAATAGGAAGATTTAAGGGGATATAACTAACTAACAATATGACATCTATAGCAATTCTAATGAAAGGAAAATGACGATTAGCATTATTTCGGGGTACCACGCAGACGAAACCATATGGAAATATATGGAAAACCCATTGATAAATAGGGATCGAGGTTTGATCTATGATCATACGATCCAGTCATCGTTCAAAATATCGATCCTTTTCCTAGAGAAACACCATGGGAAGACCCATAGTTTCGGACATTTCTGGAGGGAAAAAGGCATTTTTCCATTACTTTGGGGAGGTTCACAGGGACATCACCCTGCGATCTCCTGGAATCTAGGAGGAACAGACACCACATTTGGCTCCAGGTTCGACCTGATTTGAAGTCGCTCTTGCAGAGCCCTCAGGCCAGGGTCAATCACCTGCAGTGATCCCGGCAAAAATCCCAAAAAGTTGGAAACGAAGAGTGCCATGAAGAAATAGTGGATGGGATGGCCTTTCCAAATTTTTGAGACCCTGAACAACAAGGCTACTGCTGGAAATTTGAGTTGTAATCCCAATGAAACCCTAGATACCCTCGGGTATTGGGTTGTCACAGCGCAACAAATCAATTTGTTAATTCATTAGTTTCTGGATCGATTGATATATTCATACAATTTCATACATAATGTACGCATATATATATATATGTATTAAATTATATTTGTACAGATCTATCTATTAATCATCTATCTATCTGTCTACCTACCAACCTATCAACCCATCAATCTACTCTAATCAATCCTAGAAATCTTACTCAATTCACATCTCCAATTCATCATGACATTCATCATGACCTCAAAAACTAGGTGTGTTAGACGTTCATTCACATTGATATGAAAAAAAGATTGCTATATCATCATGTGGAGGTTTCGAAAAAATCATGGGAGTAGCCTCCTTTTGGAGTATCGCTTAACCGCTTAACCCGGTTGGTGACTGACTGTGCCGCAGGAGCGCGCCAAACCCGAGGAGGTGCCGCATGAGGAGGCGCGCCGTGGGAAATTCCCGGGATAGAAAGTGGAAGATGTAACCAACTTTAGATGGAAAGATAGAATGTATGGAAGATAGGAAGTTATACATTCTATCTTTCTATCTTTCTATAGATATACTGGAATGTATAACTGTATAACCAACTTTTTCTAAAGATAGATGGATGATAGATGTGATAGAATGGAATGGAATGGAATGGAATGGAATAGTAACCCCCAAAAAGGTAGGTTGGCACATTTCCAGGATGGTGTAGATGATGTTTTCCCATGATTTCCAGGTTTCCAACTATTCTATATCTTTTGGGGTTGCTAGGTGTGTTTATATATGCAATGTATGCAAATAAATAAACAAATAAATAGATCATTGGATTTCTATGGGAGTACATTATGCACACATTGTAATGTATATACAATATATAACACATATGCACATTCATGGGATAAATAGCAACATCTGCGAACATCATGGGATATCTCATGGGATGATTTCAATGGGATTTCAGGAGTTTTCATTGCCAAATTTGTTTGGAAATATCGATTAAACACACCATCAATCATTAATGGAGAGATCGTGGGAGTTCCTAGGATATAATGATGATAGTGGGAAGAAACCATCAAAAATTGGGTTCTCTCTCTCTCTCTATATATATATGTAATATGTCATAATGGAAATTAAACCAACCATTCATGATCATTTTTAAGGATATATTTCCCGAGATATATCACCAACTTGACATGATATTTGGGTGTGTCTGAAAATGGGGCAATTCGCCGACAATTGCTATGGGCGTGATGGTTCATCAGTGGATGGAATGGGGCCTATTTTCAGACCCAAACATCTTCTGGTTGGTGGTTTGGAACATTTTTTTTATTTTTCCCATCATATTGGGAATAGATTTCCCCCAACTGACGAACTCACTCCATCATTTTTCAGAGGGGTAGGCCAACCACCAACCAGTCTTTTTCACCCAAAAAGTCTGGGAGTCTGACAGAACTAGCGCCCAAGGGATGATCCCCGACCCCTGCGCACAGATGAATCCCTTAGCTGGGCACTTCCGTCATGGCCTAGATCCACTAGGCTTGCAGGCGGGATCCGAAGTGCTAACGGTTAGCCTCTGTTTGATTGGAAGATAGGGGGGAAGATCTATTTATGAAATAATTTTCCAGCGAAAAAGGCTGGACTTCCCACTGCCATGTTGGATAATCGGAGGAGAACGTCCTCATTCCGACCTTGTTGTCCCCAGGGCCACTCAGCTGCGCTGGCTCTGCACGCACGGACGTTATCAGAGGCGCCCCTCTGGTCACGGATGTCACTTGGATTTGTAGGTCAATGAGTCAATGGGCTGCCCCCAAATGCCGAATAGAACATCATTTTCTTCATTTAACATGGCTATATTTGAGGGATACATACCTCTTTTCCTGGCCAGAGCCATATCATATCCCCATAGCATCCCATAATTTGTTGCTTCAATCCCCGTGTTTGAGGTAAATCCCCCTTCTCTGCGGGCAGTGCCACCCTTTTCTTCCGCCGTCGACCCCCAACGGAGGCCGTGCAATTGGCCTTCGCCAGAGGTGATAGGGCTGGGTGCGCCTCGAGGGTTTCCAGGATCCGGGATTTAGTGGGTCGACGTCTACAGGAACACCATATATTCATGGTAAAAAAACATGTAATGGTGGTTTTTTACCACCCATTTTCCTAGGAATGGTAAAACTAGCACCTATAAAAATGGTGATGATTGGGGGATGGTTTATTAGTGTTTTACCCACATTAAACAACTTGTTTTCCTGTAGATTTTCCCTTCAACCGAAGCCATGGAATGATTGGAATCTTGGATGCTGCAGTACTGCAAAGGATGACTATTGTGGCTAGTTCACGTACCTCAAATTCTTGCCCCAATCGAAATATGAGTCATGAAAGAGGCCGTGGTTGGTTGGTTGCTTGGTTGCTTGCTTGCTTGGTCGGTTGGTTGGTGACTAAAGTGGGTTGTACACCCGGTCTTACAACCAACAGAACTATCAACCAACCCACTACAGGTACGAAGCCGCTGCACGAGCCTATGCTGACCACGCGGCTTGGAGTGCCTATGTGGAGAATCAAGAACGGTTGGCAGCCCACGCAGCAGCGTGCCCCTGATCATCCTTGGTTTTCAAACCACTCGGTGACAGGAAAGTTGAGAATGTTTTTTTGGTCAGTGGAACGCAGCAAACAGAGGCCCCATTAGAACAACAATTTTAATTGTCAGGTGAAGCATGCTTTTTTTGGACTGGGACCAATTCAGTGGAAAGCAACAGAATGAGCAAACTGCAGTCGGCATTTGCCAGGTATCAGCAAGCTTTGCACCACAATTTTGAGGCCACTGAACTGCCATCGCTGAAGCTCATGTGGCGTACAATGGCAGTGTCTGGAATTGCGGGAGAAGCTTTTCCCCAAAACTTCAATGGCTGTTTGAATGGCGAAAAACACGTCGTATCAACCAGCCAAAAAAACAATCGAATGTTGGGGGGGTTCCCCTAAAAAATCCGACAAACCATCAAATAATAGGCTGGTTGACGAGGATTTTGGCACCTCGACAGCTCAACAGCCACAGATGTCCAGCTCCCGAGGCAGCACAGGCCCATGCTCTGTATGCAGAAGCTGCTCGATTGGAAGGCTGGGCGAAGCCATGCGTCATGCTGAGCCATGCTGAGCCATGCTGAGCCATGCTGAGCCATGCTGAGCCATGCTGAGCCATGCTGAGCCATGCTGAGCCATGCTGAGCTAAGGTGTAAGGTTGCTCAACTTGTTCCCTGAGTCCCATGAAGTTGTTTGTTGAACGGAGTTGAAGGTCTCATTTCATTTTCCTTGTCTTCTGATTCTTGATTTAGATCTGTTGTTTTCGCTGATGATTTCCGAGGATAGTTCTTGTTGCCACATTACGAAGTTCCTCGTGCTTGGGTCAACGTTCTTTTCTTCAAACTTTCAGCCTCAAATGGTGGAGTATCAGATTCAAATTCTTGGCCATAGATAGAGTCCAATAATAAACCTCGTATCCACACTATCTATCATTACATCCCACTCATATAGTGTGATACAATGTGGATTTGTCTGAAAATTACGGTATGTCCCTAGCTCCAAATTCTTTTTTTAATCTTGGGACATAGTGACATAGAATCCTCTAGAGTCTCTAGAGCATATTTCCAGGTGATCTTACGAGATGCTTTTCAGTATGAATCACCATTTTTCACCATTTTTCCTCCGAAAATTTGTGGCGAAAAAACCAGGAGGCCTTCCTCCTGGCATTGAGCCGGGCTGCCCTGGATGAAATTCCATGGACCATCTGTCATGTGAATCTGGGGATCGTATAACATTTATATGGGTATGGATCAATACCTATTTTTAGTGGGATGAACATCCATTTACCAGCTATTTTGATGTTCACCAGGGTACAAGGTTTTGACACACTGCCATATGAGAAATTAATGGAACTTATGAGAAAAATCACCATTCTGAATCATGTGCATGATAATCATCCGTTCCTTACGATTTTTACATGAATCATTCTGAATAAATGTGGATGATTCACATGGGAATAATTTTCCAGGGGATTGAATGTAAAACTGGAAGCCACAAAAAGTGACACCTTGCACTGGAGAAAATGGTACTCCCAAATCAACGGGCGCATCGACCTTTTACCCTCTCCTTCAGAAGGACTTGTCTGAAAACTGAAAACATGGTACTCTATTCAATCCTAAATTGAGGCTAAATCCACCTGTTTTCAGGTACACACAGATATCACGTCAAGTTGGTGATATATCCCAGTAGATATTCCTCTAAAATCATCATTAATGTTGCAGGTGCCTGCACTTAGTTAGTTTTCGGCAATGGTCCACTCGCTCACGAAACACTCGTCGGCGAGTGCACCGGTCTCACACATGCGGGTGACTTTGAGATGAATGTCTGAGAGTGGGTTTAACTCCCATGATATTATATATATATACACCATATATATATATATATAAATATATATAGCCATTTCTGATGGTTTATTCGCATTATTCGCACTATCACCATTGTATTCCATTATATCCCATGATATCTCCATTTTGGTGGTGTATTTAATCCCTAGGTGCTGATGATTTCCCAAAACACCCTTTGAAATCTCATTCAAATCTTCACGTTTCCCTCGGCTGAGGCATTCTCAGTGGGTCATGGGCGCAGGAGCAGAGGCTTCTGCCGCCGGGGGCCTTAAGTCAAGTGGCGAGGCCGGCGAGGCCCAAAATTCTGAAGATGGGCTTGATCCTCCAGTAATCATTAGATATTATTGTTATATAGTGATTATCATTATATTATTCGCGATTATTAGTATATATAGTAATCATATAGTAGATATTATTGTTAATTATATAGTGATTATTATATTATTCCGAAATAACAGAATAGTGATCATTAGATATTGATTAACAGATATCATTCTATTCCAACACAATAGTGATTATTAAATATTATTAGTGGGAACAAGCCCATCTAAAAATCAGTGATATAATTACTGATATAATTACTGATATAATTATTATAGTGAGATTATTAGTTACTGTATCATGGGAACATCAACTACAACGGGTGTTGGTGTTAATGAGAATCTCATGGGATAGCCATATATTACCATAGCGACAAAGGGATCCAGAGCCCTTCAGGGGGTTGAAACTCATTTTTTTTCGATCGCCTCCCATAGTTCAGAAATTCATATTTTCCCCATATTTTCCCCACATTTTCCCCACATTTCCCCCACATTTTCCCCACATTTTCCCCACATTTTCCCCACATTTTCCCCACATTTTCCCGATATTTTCCCCATGACTTTGTGGCCAAACTGATCTCCAATTCCAAGGCTCAGGCGCAGCTTGAGGCTCTCAATTCCTTGAAGGCCCTGGCGACCCATCAATTGTTGGTTTACCCTCTGGTAATTTGTAACATAGCTATTGAAAATCACCAGTTTTCATGGGTAAATCAGCTCTTTCGACTGGGCCATTTTCAACAGTTATGTTTAACTATGTTAGTTTACCAGGGGGTAATATGATTTAATGAGGTCAATCTCTGAGCCAAGTCTGGGACTTCAAGTCTCTATGTCTCTATGTTTCCACTTTCCCGCATTTTGCATCCTTTTTGATTGATTACACTGGGTGAATTCAACGGAATATGAAACGCAATAGTTAAATATAGTTAAGCCATGTGTGGCTTCTTTTTTTGGTGAAGCCTCCATACCCACCAGTTAAACTGTTTGGTGGTGATATGATTGTTATGATTATGATTCAGATCATCTTAAATCCCAATTTCGTAGAATCCAAATTATTGCAGTTTAAGTTCCATGAAACACCATTCACATCCAGTAAATTCCATTAATAACCATCAAGCTTACAATCCATTAAATTCCATGAATAACTATTGATATCCGTTAGATTCCATTCATATCCATTACCATGAAATTCCATGAAACATCCATAAATTTCCAATCTTCTACTATAGACCCATTATTTTTCCTCATGTTTTGATGGTTTTTCTCATGAAAAGATCCTCAGCCGTGTCCTGCGTAGCTGCTCGCGCCAGCGCCACGGCGATGCCGGGGATCGGCTGCTTGGAGACAAGGCGCGCTGGCGGCATGGAGGTTTCTAGCTGGGAAAAGCATCGGAACATGCAGGAAGATATGGAAACAATCATGTCAACCCCGGTTTTTTGCTAAACCATGGTGCCATGGTTTATGAAAATTAGGGGGTACTCCTCCAATAGTCATTTCATCTAATACTTTTTTATGGTACCTTCCCAATTAAACAGCATAGGGGTTTATTAATCCAGGGTTGACATTACTGGGAAAAGCTATAAATGATAGATTTTCAAATGCTACACAAGTTTTGCAGTATCAGAGTTGCTTGACTTGCAGGCCAGCACAGGTCTTTCTTGTATGTTGTCTAGATGTAGCTGCAACAAAAATGATGCATAAAACTTTTGTACGCATAGGCATTCATAATCACAATAGCTCTACTTTCTTCTGATGCAAGGGCCTGTTGCCCTATGGGTGTGGCGTTCTCTTTGAAGTCTTGCACACTTGAAGCACTTTCCCGGTTTGAATCCTTCCAGGTCCGTCTTGCTCTTGTTTTGATATATATAATTAGAATCTCATCTTATCTATATCTATAATCTGTTCTTATCAATCTTTTTTTTCTTTCTTCAATTGTAGCTCTTGTCCGGTGCGAATCGCAGCGTTCCACTGGTACACACTGGTGTCCTATTTGGCGAAGCCAAGAGGCGATGCTTGGAGGCAGAGAAGATGCGATGGAGTGCCCTGGTAGCGCCATTGCGACCAAAAGCCGTGTGGGTCAAATGTGGGTCAAACAAAACCGAAGAACATGTTGGTGATTTTTCAAAGAAATTCAGACCGCAAGTTGATGGCATTTCCCATCATTTCCCCATTCTGTGGATTACATACTGCTCAAGTTTCTTGTATAGTATAGTGTAACTCCCTCGAGGAGTAAGCCCCGTTGGTGATTCGTGGGAAATCTCCGAATCATCTCAAGGTTGCTGCAGTCGATCCTGCCAAATACCAGAATCAACGTTGCGTGTGGAGCCTCGATGCCTCGAATGTTTGGTGGAGATCCTGGTTCAATACAGGAATGCAAGGCATGAATTGACACTGAAATCCATTTCTGCTTTGTGGCTTTCTATAATTCCATTTCCAACCCAGGATTTTGGTTCCCAATGACTGCGTTTTGGAGGTGAAAGCAGCATCCATTTTTGAGTCATTTGTACAAGTGTAGAGAACCTAGCAAGTTTCTAAAACGGCATAGCTAGTAGCTGGAGAACAGGAAGCAAACGGGATGGGTCAAACTTGGATCCCCCAACAAGCACGCTTGCTTTACCACTACGTATCATGCTTACAATCTGTTGTTGCAAAGGTCTGACAGCAAATCTTGAGCCGCACCGTACCCTAAATCACAAGTAGTAAGTGATAAGACACGAATTGCTCCCACAATTGTTCAAGGGAAAATCTCTAGGAAACTACTCTAATTGGAGTAAAGACCATGGTTTTCCTTTGAGTTTTTCTCGGACATCAATCCATCTATGCATCAACGAGGCATGGTGCGGGCAGCGCGTCCGTCGGCTTCTCAGAGGGTGGCAAGATGTGTTTTTTGGGGCGGGTGAGCTCTGGGATTTCCCAGCCACGTTTGATTACAGTACCAGAGGGTATATAATGGTGTGTATATATATATATATACATAATACACACACACATGGATGTGGGTCAAAATGGAAGACCTAGGGGACCACAGATGTTAGTCTAGTTTAGTATTAACCATCCAATTATTGGGGTACCTAATTTTGACCCATACCCATATATACATATATATAATTATATATTTAAAATGTGTATTTGCATTGAACCAACCAATCTCTTTCGGGCAAAAGATTTTGACAGAGGAGCTTCAGCATTTTCGTCGTCCTTATGCGGCCTGCTTTTGACCGCTTTCCACCTGCATTTGTCTCAAAATAAGGGATGCAACATTTCGATTTTATATCCTCACTATATTCCATTATATTCTCATGTTGTTTATCCTCACTGTATTCCTATTGTACTGGGGAAGATGACACAAATGGGACCCAAAAAAAGACATAGACCTGCGCAGTTGTGAACCCAGCGCTTCAGCTGCCCGAGGCCAGTGCAGCGTTGCAAGGTGTGGTCGGGATGCATCGTCTCCAGCATGTGTTCCAAAGAGATATGGATATATAAAACACACACATATATATATATATATAACATATATAGCATATATAACACATATAGCATATATAACATATATAACATATATAACATATATAGCATATATAACATATATAACACATATAACATATATAACACATATAACACATATATATAATATTACATTATATATATAGTACCCCCCAAAAGGATAGAACATAGTGAAATCCCACTAATAGATATTGAGACGATTCCCTACAAATGGATGTTTCAATGGGAAAATCAAATATGAATGCTGGATTCTCACCTGCCATGTTTGATTACAGGAGGGTATGCCATATTTGGATCCATTTACCAGCTATTTTGGGGTTCAGCAGGGGTACATCAAAAGTCTCATCCCCACATGCTCCGCACACCCATTTTTTGTGGCTGAAGATGGGCCCCGACTGCATCCTTAGAGATGCCCATTTTTCATCGGGAAAATGATGATCAACCATGATCAACCCTCCATTTTTTTTTGGGTATCCTATTTTTAGACAGACCCTTGTACAGGTGGCGCAAGCACAAAGCACTGCAGGATTTCTATGGATTTCTCACGATGAGGGACTTCTTATGGATGCCAGTCGTCATACCAGGATGATGTTTTCAAGCTGGCAACTTTGTTCATATAAGACCTGATATCCTAGTTGTCCAGCAGACAAAGCGGATTTCGTTGACCACATGATATCGATTTATCTCCCAGTTATATGAGTTTGCAGAGTCAGTGGTGTGGTGATAACTCCTTCGTGCAACCGAAGAAACATGACACCGAAACCCTGCAGAGATTTGACACGCACACACAAAAACCGTGACATTGGTTGGTCTGAAATAGGATACAGTATCCATGAATCTCATGCGTTATCATCATTTTCCCTTTCTTAGATTGCTATTTTGGAGGGTATACCCGTATACCAGACACACCCAAGAATCATACTGTTGGTTATATATATATATATCCCATGATTATCCCATGATTATCCCATGATTATCATAATTATAGTTATATAATCATGGTTATATATATACACTTATTTGTCCCATGATTACATGAACTCCCCAAAATCCCCATCAAAGCTGAGCTACCATAGGACTCCGGGGACGAGGATATGGACTGCCTGGCACGAATCCTCATGGAGGCGCCGTTCGCATTGAGGTAACAGGGAAACCTCAAGAAATTGCGGGAAGTTTGAGATTTCATGATTCGGATGGACATTCGCATTGAGATGGAATTTTTAAGCGATTTGTGGGCAATTTTTTGGGATTCCACACAAGAAAACATGGGATTTACCATAAACCTCCGCTAAACCCCAGACATTTTCAAAGAGATGGTTTATTCTTAATCATTTGGTTTACCACAGTACATTCAGCGTTCTGCATGGATGAGGCTTACCCTCCAGTCAAACATGAGCTGGGAAATTCCCCATAGATGATTTCCCTTTATCGAATCCCCCATTCATAGATCATTTTCCCATCACATACAACGTCCATTCATAGATGATTTTCCCATTACATAAATCCCCCATTCATTTGTAGATGATTTTCCATTCACCTCCATTCATAGATGATTTTCTCATGATAGATTCCACAAGCTCCGTAGCTCCGATTTCCAGTTCGCCGTGTTGAGGCCTGGGAGACCCACGGCTCAATTCAGTTTTAGGACCCTTCGGAACCGGGAGGTTTTCGGGGTCGTCCTAGAAGTCATTGAAGTTATCATGGCCAAAATGTGACTTAGCCTTTTTCAAAGATGGTAAAATGCATGGTAGAATGGGGGATCCATTTTTGCATCCCAAAATTTTTCCCCAATAAAATTTATACTGTAACTTAGGTATCTTAGGTCACCTCCAGATGCCAACATATGCCACCTTCCACGTTAGCTTCTCCCGTGACGGGATGGGTGCTGCAGGAGCTTTGAACCCTCTGGGTATGCAACCAGACCTGGCAGGTGGGGCTCAGGTTTAGGCCTGAAAATTTGGACGGCTCAGTTGAAGTTAGGGATTTGACCCATCAAAAATAGGAAGAGAATGGTAAATAGCACATAGAATAGGAGTGATATGCCAAGGGTTGCTGAGAGAATTGGATGAGTTCTACCAAAAATGACTCATGGATTGTGCTTCCCGGTTTTGTGACCCATTCTTTCAGTTTTCCATCATTCTTCTTCTACCGGTCCATTTGGTTTGTCGCTTCCACGCGCTTGATTCCAGGGTCCGAATGATTCCAAGGTCTGCACAGGTGTTACATTCACATTTCGTATTCTACCATTTCTACCTTCCAGGGTGGTTGATGATTCGTATATTGATGATCCCACCCAAAACGAATTCAGCATTCATTTATCAATATCATACACCCTCCATTAAACTAAGATCTGAAACATGCACCATATATCTTCGTGCCAGCCTATGCTGCAGCTACGAAGTCGCCAGCTCCACAGACAGGAGGCCTCACACTTTGCGAACTGGAAAAATCCACAATTTTTCATAGCTAATTCACCGAACGAAATGGACCAGTTTCCATAGCTATGTTACCTTACCAGAGGGTACATAAGCAGCCATAAAGGAACACTTCCAATACGAAACGAGGGTTTCGGTTGGCAAGTATCGAGTTTTTTTGGGGTATGAGATGAGTTACTCAACGACGTGGGGTCTAAAACCAACCATTTTATAGGGAGCGATCTATCATGGGATAGATCTAACCAAACCAACAAGATGATTCACGGTATCGAAGGATTCCTGGACTTTGACCCATTGGTCAAAAGTGGTGGACCCAATTTTTTCCGCGAATGGTGATGGGGGTATGAGGCAAAGTCGTTCAGTATTTTTTCTTCTTATAGTAATGGGTAGTTTTTTTAGGAATCGGGCATGTTCAAGAGGCTGCGACCTGCAGATGGTCCATTTGTATCCGTTTGTGGATATGAAACTGTGTCATTTTGGACTTGACACACACTGTCAGGGGTGTGCCTACCAGGAACTTTATGTGGTAGGGCATATCCCATGTATCACTCATTATGTAGGATTCCTTAGATATGGATATCAAAGAGAAGCCACACTGAAGCCCGTCATACCTGGGGTTTGGTTGCTGGTTGCGTTCCCCGGTTTTGGTTAGTTATCCCCTCGCTCAAATATTAGATACTGCCCAAATGAAGCCCTGATTTAGTATTCCGAGGCATTAAAAGTTCTATGACTGGCATTATACCAATTTCAGGTAAATCCCCATTAATCAACTCCCCATGCCTATGGGGTAATCCCCATTAAAAAATATCCCAATAAAGTTGTGAGATTTGCTGAAGATCATTTTCAACTTTTCCATCTTTCAATCCACCAGAAATGGGGAACCTGAACCTACTGCAGTTATTGCTATCCTTTTTTTCAAAAATTGGCAGCTTAAAAATGACTCCAAAATTCCAGGTGTAGTAGTGGATCTCCTCTTTCTATGAATTCCCATGGTCTTCGGGACGGACAGGTTGGGCGCCTTCTCTTCGACCTGGCTTGTCTGCCGAGGAGCAGCTCCGACATGCACAGGCGCCTATGAAATGACCCTGACTGGGGGAATCAACATCAACATCCAGCTACACCGGCGTTTTTGGTGGCGCATGTTGATATTTTGGCGTCTTGATGGGGGGGGTGGGGGATGGGGTGGGATAAAAACGTTCTGTTCGACTTCTGCTCCATAGGAAGTGTTCTTGCACATCAACACATACGTCATGTTACGCTGCTGGATGTTCTTGCACTTCCACACATACGTCATGCTACGCTGCTGGATGTTCTCTTACGCTTCCACAAATATGTCGTGCCACGCTGCTGGATGTTCTCTTGCACTTCCACACATACGTCATGCTACGCTGCTGGATGTTCTCTATAGCAGTTCCACACATGCGTCATGCTACGCTGCTGGATGTTCTCTTGCACTTCCACACATACGTCATGCTACGCTGCTGGATGCTCTTTCGCACTTCCACACATACGTCATGCTACGCTGCTGGATGCTCTCTCACACTTCCACACATACGTCATGCTATGCTGCTGGATGTTCTTGCACTTCCACGCATACGTCATGCTACGCTGCTGGATGTTCTCTAGCAGTTCCACACATATGTCATTCTATGCTTCTGGATGTTCTCTTGCACTTCCACACATATGTCATGCCACGCTGCTGGATGTTCTCTGGCACTTCCACACATACGTCAGGCTACGCTGCTGGATGTTCTCTTGCACTTCCACACATACGTCATGCTACGCTGCTGGATGTTGTCTAGCCCTTCCACACATGCGTCAAAGGGAATTTCCTGAACGACCGCGGCCAACTTTGTGCTTGAAATCAAAAAAAATAAATTCGGCGAAACGCTCGGCAAACAAAACTGCAGTTTCGTGCTTGTAAAACACTAGATTTTCTACTTTTGAGGTCACCTTTCCAACGGATTTGCACCAAATTGTTTTTCCAGAAAAAAAAAAATGGAAATTACTACAGTTACGGACATTTCCATCATCGTCCTGGGACTGTGTGATGCCATCACCGAGACGGCATCTTACAGACGTTGTTACCGTGTTTTTGAACCTTGAAATGACCCAGATGACTGGGGGAATAAACATTAACATCCAGCTACACCAGCGTTTTTTGTTGGGATCCAGTTGAAAACAGCGTTTGGTTTTGAACATTTTTACCATCTCTAGGCCTGGAACTTCAGATTTTGTCATTTGAGAGCTCTGATGTGGATGAACTGAAGAATTCGATTGTGAAAAAAATTGTTTCGATTGGGGCTGCAGCTGAGGGCCTTGCGGAGAGTCACAGGCCAGAGGGTGCGAAGCAGTAGAGCAATTGAGAACATGAAAAGGGGAGGTTGAATGATATGGGCATGTGCAAAAACCGGGGGATAGTCCAAAGCTTGGCCTTCGGGCTCCCAAAGTGAATCCTGAAGTCACGGATTTGGGGGGATTTCCAAGTTTTTGAAGCACCAGTCACCGCATTTGCAGTGTGTGCCCACGATGACGATGGAGGCAGATGCAACCTCTGCAACCCGGCATGACAAACGCAGGCGCAGGGTTTGATTAACCAGTCGTTCATTGTGATCAGTGGGTTTGTTTGAAAATTGAGTATATAACCCAAAATCCAACGGTTCACGGGTTTATCATCATTCACCCACTATATTCCCATGATATCGCCACTATATCCATTAAAAAAAACAGTTTTTGAGGTGTGGTGAGCAATGACGGGTATACCAGTTATGATGGGTGGTTAACCTGCCCAGTTGGTGGATATCTCATGATGATTGGGATACTTATACTTATAAAATCTTACAAACCAGATGGGGCCGGGGGCTATAGCTTTATATAACTTTCATGGCTCACACAGTCTCCAAACTTTGCCCCCGGAGTTGATGTATGTTCGATCATGGAAATCTCAGGCCCCGCAAGGGTCACCAATTGAGGCCTTAAGAAGATTTAAGAACTCATTAACCACCATCAAAGCCTACTAGGGTTGATAGATCTTTAGTTTGGGGGGTAGAATTGGGGGGGTACCCTGCGATGGCCATGCGGGGCCAATAAAAACCATGCGGAACCAGGCTTCGGAGCCGCTGGTGACAGTGGACAGCGAAATGCAAAAGGTGGTCAGGACAGATGGAGATCTCCTTGAAGCTTGGCGTGGAAATGCTGGTTATCGTCACGATATTATCGTCCTGACAGGACAGACACAAAGGAAAGGGCCGGCACAAGGACTGTGTTTTTGTAAAGTTCCTGAAGAGGAAATGTCACTGTTGCATCTTTGGTGCTTTCATTGTCATTCTTTTTGGCCTTTTGGCCTTGTGATAGAAGGTGCACACATTGCACAGCTTAAAGCATAGCCATTCCAAAACTCCTGCCGCGCAGGGCTAAGTCGTCGTGAATGGCCAAAATGAGTCAGTCTCGGCGCTCGTGCCTGACCTCACTAGAGCCCACGAGCGAGCCCAGGCCCTGCGGATTTGTAGTTTGGAAGTTCTGGCAGATTGGGAGACGAGTTTTAAGAAGGGCCTGGGTCTGCTCCAAACCAAGGCAGGGTGGCTTTCAAATTTTCCTGCAAGACAGGACGCCCATTGGTGTCACCTTTTTTTGAATTCCCAAAGCAACGGGACGACAGATTTATGGTGTCTGACTTGCGGGAGAAGATAGTGCCAGCCCGCCGCTGTTTTGTGAAATATTTGTGGCGGGCTCAGTGCCTCTTTTTTTCGGATGTGAAATAAGCATCTTTAGAAGCGGGTTTGCTGCTTCTGCGAGAGACTAGCAAATAAATCCGTTGCCGTAAACGCCGTACACTCCCCAGTTTGCCCCTGGTTTGGCAGTGGATCTGTTGATCTTGGAGTAGGTGGGGGGGGCCATTTTTTCCGGATTGACTTCTCTAGAACAGAGAGGACATGATCGAGGAATTTTGCGCAGCAAGCCCGAACTGCGCCGCGAACGCCAGAAACGACGCTGGGCTTCCCATGTTTTTGCACAGAATGTGGAGACGCGATAACCATTCATGGCGTGCAGGAAAGCTTGCACGTCTGTGTACACTGCAGTGGCCGAACTTCTCAAACAGAAGTGTAAAAACTCCTGCAGTAAAACCATGTAGTGTATATATCATCGATCTACTCTGTAGCGTTGGTTCAAAACAGTGCCAAGAGCTGAGCGGCATTTAGGTCCCACTATAGGTATTTTACCCT
>Ga0126342_10003070_pt1 | contig 27159 bp, 23 predicted proteins | sample Cyp1metagenome_FD_92528 | JGI IMG/M metagenome (GOLD analysis project Ga0126342, IMG submission 92528) | Coral microbial communities from Lord Howe Island, Old Settlement Bay, Australia - Cyphastrea 1 metagenome | ecosystem: Host-associated > Invertebrates > Cnidaria > Coral ... | reverse complement strand
GTAGTAGTCGTAGTAGTCGTAGTAGTCGTAGTAGTCGTAGTAGTCGTAGTAGTCGTAGTAGTCGTAGTAGTCGTAGTAGTCGTAGTAGTCGTAGTAGTCGTCGTAGTCGTAGTAGTCGTCGTAGTCGTAGTCGTAGTCGTAGTCGTAGTCGTCGTAGTCGTAGTAGTCGTAGTAGTCGTAGTAGTAGTAGTAGTAGCAGCAGCAGCAGCAGTAGTAGTAGTAGTAGCAGTAGTAGTAGTAGTATGTAGCAGCTATATTTATCCATGTCTACCCCAAGAAATGATATATATATATATATATTAACACATATTTATTCATGTAAACAGCTACCCTTCACCAGCTGCTTTTACCCAGCACTTCCAAAAAAGATCGTCGCACAACTCCAAGTCACCAACTTGGAAAAGCACAAGTGGCCAAGCGTTCCCATGCTACCTGGGGTTGGTAGTTGCAACTTTCAAGCCCCAAAGTATGAAAGGCAATGGGATCACCCCAACTAGGCTGGAAAATAAGACATGTTTGAAACCACTATCGAATGTTTAGGCCATCATGAACCCGCCACCAAAAAATCCGGCGTTCCGAAAGCTCACAAGACAGGGATTGCTGTAGTTTATATTCTTTCTTACGAGAACAACTGGTATTTGCACCGAGAGCAATTTTGAAGCTAACTTTCCACCAACCAAAAAGAAGGGAAACAAACCCTTGGCACCTTGATGTCTCACAAAGCTGATGCACACATGAATGTTCATTCAACCAATCGTCAAATATTTATTGGTTGTGAATTAGACATTGTTGTCGATGACATCCCCATAATCATAGTGTTATAATATGTCATAATCCCTACAAATCCATATGTTTAAAGGTAAAATTCTCGTCAAATCACAATTTTGGACGGTTAAAAATAATGTTAAGTCCTATAATGTTGACGTTTTAATATTAAGTCAAACCCTCATTTTGGTCGGTTTGGTCGATTGAAACCTCGGCCATTCCAGCTACACGGCTGAGTCCCTTCCAGCAACAATTCGCAGAGCGAAGGACACTGACCTGCATCCAATCGGACCAAATTTGGAAGGTGAAGTGGAGTTCAAACATCATATGAATCATTAATAATGGCCAAATTTGATCTGGTTCTAAAATGTTCTAAACATCATCATTAGATTTGGAAGGTTCAAACATCTGTGTCTGAGTTTTAGAATCTGATAGAAACTTACAGTTTGATCTGGAAAATCATCATTAGTAATGGCCAAATGATTGAACCAAATTTTGATGCCAAGAATTGGGGGGTTTTGCTTTGACCGGATATGAGTAGAATACGATAGAACAATCAAAAAACTGTTTTTTGTGACAAGAAAGGGCCCCCAAATGATAGCTAAGTTGGTTGAACTAACTTGGCTAACACTTGAATGTCTTTAAACAAAGCCTTTTGCCGAGTCTTATAACCTGGGCAATTTATTGATGGCAATTTATTGATGTAGCTAATTATTGAAAATCACCATGTTTAATGGGTAAATCATTGAACTAAATGAGCCGCTTTCCATAGCTTGGTCAAATTGCAGGAGGGCAGAATCTGGAAACCTACCTAAGTTTTGTTGTTTCTGTCTTACCCTACCCCATGTGTTTTATGGTATCCGATGGTAAACAATTAGTTGCGAAGTAACCACATCACAGCCAGGGTACCAAACACAGCTGGGTGTTGGTCAACCCAACTTTCAGCCATCCCAAACCTCTTTTGTGGTTCTGATGTTGCCAGGAGACTGGAAAGGCAATGCAGAGGTTCAGCACTTTGAAAAACAAAACTGTCCAAGCTGAGTTTCTTCCTTGGCTGGTGAAGGGTGACAATGACAGCGATTTTCATATTGGCGGTGACAGGAGAAAGGAGTCTAATCCCAGAGAAAACAGGATGGTTGTGGTGTTGCCTTGCTACTTGTGTGATTGACAATCATCATCAACAAGGCCGTAATTGACAAGGCCGTAATTGCTTTCAGGTTTAGCAAGTTTGGCACCTTATCCCCTTTGTAGCTGCCCAAACCCCGCACATTTTTCCAATTTGTCGGAAGTCGAACTATAGGTGCCATATCAATTGCTTTGAAGAATTGTCAGAGGAAAATGGGCGGTGGCAATTTTCACACCATCATTTTCAATGAAGTCGGCCAGTGAGGTTGCTATAGCCAAGTCATTTAATAGAACCAAGATGATGGCCCATTTTAGTCCAATTAAAGTCCCACCATATCTAGCCTCTGGTAATTTGTGACATAGCGATTGAAAATGGCCCAGTCGAAATAGTTGATTTGTCATGATTCGTCCATTAATAGCATGATGATTTTCCATCGTGTTTTGTACAGGTTTACCAGGCCGGGTACATAACAATATGGGTATGTCTGAAAATGGGGTATTATAGCCATTTAGTAGGGATAATGATCATTAACCATTGGGTGTAGGGGTACAATATTTTTAAGACAAACCCATATATACAAAAAATGGGGGTTGCCCATTCCCATGGGACATCCGGAAAATTCCCAGGACTTCATCCCACTTCGCCAGGCAGCAGGGACGTGAGACTGAAGGCCAGCCGCTCTATGCCTCGACCCGTCATGCAGAGCCCAGGTCCGGTGCTGAAGGACCAGAGCTGCAGGTGCTTCAATTTGTCGAGTTCAGCCAAGGTGTTCAGCAAGTCGTCGTCCTTTTTGGGCCATGACTTTTTGCAGGAAATCTATTCATATTAATGTGATTTAATGTGTATCTATGTGTTTATGGTTTCTATGTTTGTGCGTTTGTGCGTTTGTGTATACTCGCATGTTGGTATGTTTGCGCATGTATGGATGCATTGACGTATGTATCTCTGTGTATATCTGTGCATATCACACTGCATATCAGTGTATATCCGTGTATATCTGTGTATATGTGTGCATATGTGTGTATTCAATCAATGTATTCATACTATATGTATTGTTATTTTATCATCAGATATCGTCTGAAAAAAAAAAACGAAGAAAAAAACGAATGGTACCTAGTCTACCCCATGTGCCCGGGCGAGCTACCCATCCATCCATGCATCTATCCTTCCATCTGTATACATATATATATATATACACCTATAAACATCTATAAACCATTATCTACCTATCTATGCTACTATGCATCTTTGTGTGATTGCATCTTTGTATGCTTCTACGTAGTGTATCTGCGTGCACACGCACGTATGTATAGAGGTAGGTGTAACAAGTGCAGGAACACGCTCAAAGTGGCGTAGTCTTTTGGGCAAATACCCAGTGCAATTTGGGCATTCTCGGGTCAGACCCCGACAATGCACTGGTACAGTATGGTTCAAGTACAATAGGTCCACTTCAGGAGCGAATTTTAGGGCCACTTGTGCTGACACGATTGGCGATTGGTCTTTAATCCCATTGAAAGTGGTAAAAGAACGGAATGGGTATGTACCCTAATTCCTAGCCACGTTTTCAACGTCCGGGAACACCCATCCAAGCACCCTGTAGGCTCTGAAGATGTTGGGAAACAAACACTTGATGGAGTTTATCATCATTTTCCCCCAAGGTATCCCCAATGTTTGAAACACATCCATCATGCTGGATACACTCAGCAACATGTCTATGTACACAAAAACCCAATAATTTCCACTTCTATTGCCATATTTGGTTGGCTGCAAGTCCCCGCTTTTGGCTAAGGCCCTCATTCTTTTCTCGTCGTCGAGTGTCCAGTGGTATGTCTTGCAAGGCAAGGTCCTCCAGTGTAGAAAATGGATCGCGTATCATGGGAAAAACCCAGTGAAAATGGATGATTTGGGGGTACCCCTATTTTAGGAAACCCTAAAATATGGGTGAACAACATACTTGTTTGTCACTAAAGCAAAATAATAATTGATGTACGCTATCTATTATAATCTATATAATTTCTATATATCCATACATCATTATTGCATGTGCACCATGTTCCTCTTACAAACAGGGGTATATCCCCTACATCCCTGAGCCCTTATCATCTTATCCTCCCCAGGGGCGATCCATGACCTGAAAAACATTAACAATAAAAATACATACGGATACAAACAATACATATAACTACACTGGTAAAACAAAAGTTGCGCTTGTTGAGCTTCCCACAGTGAACATGTTTGGTTTCTTCTTCCGCGCGCCCTTTCCCAGTAGAATCCTAGCATGGAGTTTGTCGTACCCCGGCCGCATTTCCACCCTCCAAAAGCTGAAAAAACTTATATGTTTAAAACAGGGTGATAATTAACCGTCCCACACCTGCCACACAAAACGGACTTGAAAGTGTGATCCGCAGTTGACCGAGATGGATGTTTTGTAAAGCTTTCAAGAAGCATAAACTTTGTTCCTCCCGAAGTATACTACATATTTACCTCATGTAATACATGTAAAAATACAAGAAATATGATTGGCAAAACAATCATAGTATCAATGTGAAGCTTTATCAACTATTATGTTATAGTAGCACACTACTATCATATTACAGACCATGATGTTTCTAACATTGCTAACATATGTATATATATATATATGTAAGTAACCATGATATGAGCTAATATTGCTAACTAATATTGCTAACTGATATTGCTAACTATTACTATTACTAAATTGCAAAAGCAGCATATAATTCATATACCCTCTGGTAATTTAACAGGTTTGCTATTGAACATGGCCCAGTCGAAATAGTTCATTTAGCTATTAACAATGGTGATTTTCACTAGTTATCTTAGTTTACCAACAGCTAACCCCAGGTTTGCCGCTCCTCCAAGCACTTCATCCGGCTGAAGGCCGTCAAGAGCTCCGAGCGTGTCGAGCCGATCCAGTTCAAATGTCTGGACCTTGCCGTTGCATAACGGGGCCCCTGGAACCAGGGCTCCATCTGGGCATGGCGGCATGGCAAGCACAGGAGCCTGAAAAAATGGCAGATTGTTTAGGTAATAGATATATATATATACAAATAAGTACAGTATATACATAAGGATATAAGTAGATATATATATATAATTATATATATATAATAATATATATATTGAGTAGTGTAACGCTAAGATGCTGGTCCAAATCAGTTCTGCTCATTCCGAGTTTCCATGGGTGACACCTCACGGTTCCACCTTCGTCGCACAGCCGAGAAACGCATGAAGCAATGTCAGTTCCTCGTGATGGACATGATCAAATCGCTGGGCCATGGCGCTATGAACTGTGAAGCTACTGCTAGACAGATATGGCCTGAAAGAAAACAAGTGAAGTAGACAGGTTCAACTGGACTTAGCTAACCAAATCCCAGGAAATCCCATTAAATCATATTAAATCCCACTAAATCACCATGAAATCAACGTTTTTGTTGGTAACTACCCTTTTTCAGTGACACGATGAGCCCTGTACTGTGCGGTTTTAATGAGGCCTGAGAACATCTGGTGTACCACACCAGTTTGTGTTGGTACACCATAGTTCATTAGAATCTGGTAGAGGTACAAAACACAATTTATAGAACATCTGGTATTACCATCTGAAAAATTATTTATTTAGATATAGAATCGTTCTACAATGTTCTACATATTTTTATGCGTTTTTGTTTGTGTCAGACCTATCGATAAATAAAGGTCGCCATTTTGCTTATTGAAATCACGAAAATCTCTGGGCTTCCCATGGTGACGTACCAGTGCGTGCTACCCAGCGTCAGGACATCTTGCACCCAGGTGTACCATCACGCGTTCAGTGAGGTGCTCACAACCGATTCCATAGAAGTGCTTCAGACTTACCTGGGAACTGAGCTCCAAAACTTACTGGTGCGTTTTACGTGGGGTTGCTGGATGGGTTGCTGGGGGTTGCTGGGATGATGGCATTACTAGTGATTATGGATCATTCCCGAAAATTCCCTACTAAGCACCAGTAAGTGAGCTCCAAAAGGATGTAGAAAGCCGGAAAGCCGAGAAGGGGAAACCGTTCCGAAAATGATCAAACCGTTCATGGTGGGTTTTCCACATCTTAGTTTCGAGGGTTTACCGTGGGGTAACACGGCTGAGTGAGAGCCACTAGGTCACGTCTGTTCGCCACTCTGATTCGCCACTTGTTCCAATGGACACATCCACTTGCGAACTCCTCTAGCGTGCGGAAAGTCACACATTTCAAATCTTTTGGGCGCATGTGTGCTTAAAGAAATCAAGTAAAATGTAAATTTGGAGACTTTGGGGTTGAAAAAACTCTGTGACCAACCCTCACGGATGGAACTAACCATTACAGTACTACCTGTATCAAACATCATAGGGACATGATCACCGAACAGGGATCACCAAGCAACATTGGGGATATCCAACCAACCAAACCTGCCAACAATGATATGAAATGTGCTGTTTACATACCAACATATGCATGTGTGTGTAAATGTATACTGCGTATATATATATATATACAATTGGATACACATATTCTTCTATATTGTGAATTAATCATGTACGATCATAAACTATTACTTACTATCCATCTATATTTCTACATGCTACATAAACATGTATATGTATATCTATACAGTCGCTATATATCTATATATACATGGCTTAGGCTTTCTCTCAAAAAAATCTGGGAACCCCTCTAAATCCATAGGTTCAGCAAAAGATTCATCATGCTTTTTCCACATTTTTTCCACGTTCCCCTGGATGATCAGCACTGTCCCTATTAAAATATCGCTACCCTCTGGTAAACGTTTACATAACTATGGAAAATCACCATTTTTACTGGGAAAATCCACTATAAATAGCCATTTTCAATAGCAATTTTGACATAACCAGAGGCTATAATTGGGGGAGCTCCCCCCCGGGCCACAACGGGGCACCCCCAATGATGGACACGTGACCGGCGCGCGGCTCCAGGGCGCATCAGTGAACTCGCCGGACCAGCTGACGTCCAGCGTCTGCAGCGCGCAGCGTTCAAAGATCAGGTCCAGGACCTGGCGAAAAGCTGGTTTTTTCATGGTGATTTAATGGGTTTTAATGGGATTCAATGGTGATTTAATAGATATACCCAGTTTGCATCTAGAATTGGGATTCAATAGACATCCTCAAAATGTATAAAATGGGGTTACCCGGCCTGGTAAACGTTTACAAAAAACTATGGGAAAGATCCACCATGCTAATATAATGGGAAAATCCACGAACTAAATCACCATTTTCAATACGTTAAATTACCAGAGGGTAGAAGAATTGGGATTCAGATTTAGATTAAGCCATAGAAATTCAGATGACATTTAAGAGATGTAAGCATAGAATTGGAATGTAACCCATAGAAGTTCAGATTTATTCCAAAGCACGGATTTCATCTGGAAAAATTGGGTTTTAAACCACAGAAATGAGGATTGAAAGCAGAATTTAAATATATGTCAGCCACAGAAATTGCGAGTTCATCTACAAGAATGGAGATTTATATAGATTTATGAGATTTTAACCACAAACCTTGGAGCCAATCCTTGTTTTTTCCATCCAGGGTCTCTACCTTTACCAGGCCCCAGGGTCTCGCACGCCTCGTCGTTCACGAAGCGACACTCCACCAGATCCAGCCGCTGCAGACAGGTCAGGTGTTCGAAGCCTTGGCACCAGTCGCTGCGTGCCGTGACGGGGATCAGCGGCAGATCCACCTGACTTTTTGCGCCGAGAAAGGGCCGAGGACCGGTCGGAGATCCACGGGAAGCCGGGAACGAACGTGTGAGTCACGGTTGGCATGAAAAATATCTCTCTACCCTCCAGTAATCAAATGTGACTTGCTGGAAAATCCCCGGAAAACATATGGAGATTTCACTGGAAAAAATCATCTGTAAACGATGTATGTTCCAGTGCCACGTTTGAATCCAGGGTATGTCTCTCAAAGCCGCGCCTGGAAGAGTGAGAGTCGTTGCAGTCTGGGACAGGCCAAGGCAATAGGTTCCAAGGGCCAACAGCCTCGACCAGGAGGGGACGGTGGGGTCCAAAAAGAGCTGGAATCTTGGAGATATGGCTGGAATTTCATGGGATTTCATAGACTTTCATGGGATTTAGGCGGGTTTCCGCGGATTAAAAAACTGGCCAACAGACAGATCCGTGCCCTCTGGTTTTTTTCATGCCATAGCTGGCTGGACAATGCCCAAAACTAAATGGATGCTATGTCAGTTTACTCGAGGGTATTCTGTAAGAATTGGATTTTCATACTAGAGAAGCCAACAGTACAGGAACGGTGTCTGCAAAACAGCAAGAAGAGTGAGCAACATCTGCAGCTTTGACCAACAGTCAACCGCTGCCATTGAATCTTTCAAAATGTGCTTACACCATAGGATATATAGTGTACCCCATAGAGAGAGAGAGAGTGTGTGTGTGTAGGTGTTTGTGTATGTATATATATATATATTATCAATATATGTATATACACTACCTTCCTATTTAGATGGACCAAGGGTACAGAAAGTGGAATGTAAATGAATATAAAACGATTTGCCAACTAATTCATTGGAGACTAACCAGCAGGATGAAGGCCAAAACAGAATCCCTGACGGGCCGTTCATACTCAACACCCCCCAAAACCATGGTTTAGCAGAGAATTTACGCGTTGGGACCAAGCTAGAAGGTGTGTTTTAATCATATTTATGGGATGGGATTGGTATGGTCGTCCCTGGAAATCCTGCCATAGAAATCCCAAAATGGATGCCATCCCCAAAATCAGATTTTCGCCGTCCAAAATTCCACCGGCATCGAAAACCAACATCACCAACATCCCCAGCCGCGCAACGGAAGGCCATCTGCGTTAGCTTCACCTGGTTCCGCTCGGCCAGGAAGCTCCGCAGCGCGCTGCGCGTCGCGGGCGTGGCCGCGCCCAGCGAGCGCCAGGCGCGGCCCGGCAGAGACTGCAGCAGGCGGTGCAGCAGGTCCTCGTGGAGCACGTCCATCGCAAGGCGCCTTCGAAGGGGTGGCTTCACCATAGAAAAATGAGCATCGAACCAGGAAAAAATGACCGCTTTACCATGAAAATGTGATATTGAACCATCAAAAAAATGATTTAAGCATGAAATGGTGGTGGTTTAAGCGTGAGAAATGGGGATGGAACCGGGAAAAAAAACAGGAACAATTGGGAATGAACCATGAAAAAAGAGGATTTAAATATAAAAAGTGGTGGTTTAAGTTTGAACCATCAAAATATGGATTTGAAGGTAATTACTGGTGGTTTAGCAATCGGAAATGTGTGATTGAGCCATGATAAATGGGGCTTGAACATGATTCAACCATATAGAACCAATGAATTGAATGGTGGACTTGTGATGATTTGGGTGTGTCCGAAAATGAGATATAGCCCTCAATTGGCGTTTGAATAGGGAACATCATGATCAACTAGTCGGGTAAGCGGTATCTAATAAAACGCTGAGATGTAGCGACAGTTAGCTAGGTAGTTGTCGCTAGCAAGTGGCTCAGATAAGCTCTCAAGAATATGCAATGTGTTGGGATATACCCCAGCTGCTAAGCACTTCATTGATTCTGGCGACATGTAAGTATCCAACAGCTCATCTGGTAGAATTGAGCAAGAACTGAGGCTCAGCAAGCTTCACTATGCTTTAACCACCAGAAATGATGATCATCGATTATAAATAATGATGTGCCAACGTTTGATACCCTGCTATACCCTGTAAAAGACATTGTTTCCTTGGCTGCCACCGACTCAACGTTCCCGCCTTCTCGAAAGGCCGGACTTCGGCACACCATGGCCGGCGCCGAAGTCGCACTTGGTGCTGTGGGGATGGCTTTTGACGGTCTTAACCTTTGGGAACGGCCATTATCCCAGTGACCCATGGTCAGCAAATCTGGTTCGCCTGCTGGTGGCTGGGAGCGTCTCAGCACTGGATGTGAACTCTTTAGGACTGCATCGTGGGGCATGGTGAAAATCCACTGAAACTTGACAAATGGTCCAATGATGGCCCGAATTTTTCCACCGAAACTCTGCGAATTCAAAGCCTGGAATCTTCAGAGCAAGATGAGCAAGTTGCAAAGCTCAGGACAAAAGCAGCTCGAAGTTTGCCCTGGATGAAACATCGAAGCACATCCATGGGTGTACGAAAATGCATGAGCACCTAGCTAGCATAGATGTCAAAGAGGCTCAAACCACACTGGTGCCTGAACTTTTGGTGACTGGTCAAAGGATTTTTCATATGACTATGATCTAATGAATCTAATCATTATATCCAGTATATAATATGTATATATATATCCCCATATATCCCCATCACAACCGAACACTTTACAAACGGGTCATCCAAGAGCATCCAGGTAGATCGGGATTCCCAGACAGGTTGAAGATTGAACACCTCCGAGTGGACTGATGGGCTGTTTTTTTCCAAAGCTACAACCCTTACTGGCTGGTGGTAAACGTAGGGTTGCTGGATGGGTTGCTGGGGGTTGCTGGGATTATGAAATTGATAGTGATGAAATGGATCATTTCCTCAATCCCTGCGTTTAGAACCAGTAAGACTCTCTGCCAACGTGCCAAAGATACCCTTTGGTAATTTGACATAGCAAAGCCATGACCCATGACCGGCCCATGACCGGTTTGATGCTTGACCGATTTGGCATGTGATGATTTTGCATAGCACAGAGTTCACGATCAGCCCACCTCGGCCAAGTGCTCCAGAATCGCATGGAGGGTCGGAGCTTGTTGCAGAACGTCTTCCGAAACCACACACAAGTGACCTGGGTGGTGAAGAACGGCATCTATTGTCCTTCTGAAATGGAGCAGGAACCCAACATGATGGTACAATTCATGATTCATTGATGTTGGTATACTTGGGTATGATGAGTTCCAACTAGATGCCGGTTGGTGGTTGAGCCCTACCCCTCTGAAAAATATGAAAGTCAGTTGGGATGAATTCCCAATATATGGAAAAATAAGAAATGTTTGAAACCACCAACCAGATATGTAATTATATTATATGTAATTATGCCCAATGAACCAAGTAGCTTAAAAACCGTATCAGGAACCAAACAAAGGCTGGGACCCATGGGAACTGTCAAAATTGGCCCATGGTTTTTCCAGGTATTAGAATGTTTTCATTCTATACCATAAGATATTTCAATCTAAGGTAAGATATTTGAATAATCCGAAAAATGATTGAAGAACTGGGTAGTCAAAAATAAGTTTGAACCAAGGCAATGGTATGCCTGGTATGCTTTTTTGTGTTTTTTCCCTTCAACTGGGGAAGCCGGTGGTGGGGTCTCTACCTTTCTGTCAAAATAGTGTCGCCAAGGATGCCATCGTGCTGAGATTCCCTTGTGACAGATGTCCATAGATGTCCGACGTTTCTTTTGAATGACCTACAAATTGCAGCTATTTGCTCTGGTTGGTGGTTGACCTAGGTTTCAACTCCCTTGAAAAATATGAGTTCGTCAGATTGGTTTTATATTTCAACTACTGGGGAAAATTAAAAATTCATGTTCCAAACCACCAAGCAGTTTGGGATAGCCCCCAGATGTTCAGGCTCCACATATGTCACGTACATGTTCTGGTTGTATCCACAGTGAGACCACGAATGCGCGCAAAGGGCGGGAGAAGGGAAGCCCGGAGGCCAGCCAGGCTGGCTGAAATGTCAGCTCCTGCCCCGCAAATTGCCAGCAAATCATAGGGATTCATATAGGGAATATACCAAGCCCTAATGACACACAAAATACGAATGAATAGTAGGGATACTATAGGGGGGATAGAACAATCATTTTTTCAATCATAGGGAATATACTATATATAGGGAAAAGGAGTCCAAAATCGATTGAAACCACGAATGCTACCCTACCAGACAGACGCCATACGTCCATGATCATTAAGCAGTGGGATACAAGCAGCATGGGGAGTGTACACCCCAAACTTGCCATAAATATCCATAAGTCATGATTTTTGGGTTGTAGGTTGTACCCCACCACTTCTTGGCTTCGATCGTGTCCTACCAAGAAAATGTACCTTAACAAAAACACTCCTCAACTGGCGCAAAAAAATCACCCAAAATTTCTTGTGACCAAGCTCCATTGGTGGTGATTCACCATGGTGCATGGTGCGCCACCATCACTGATTGGGTTTCTTGAGCCCTAGCCCTCTGAAAAATGATGGAGTGAGTTCGTCAGTTGGGATGATGAAATATTCCCAATATATATGGAAAGTCATAAAATTCCATGGTTCCAAACCACCAACCAGATCATGTTTCTTCGCTGCAGCATTCCATCATTGTTTTACGCCACCAATGTGCCACCAACGCAGCAATGGGCGGAACTCGCCACCATCGCCTCCGGCGATGGAGAGGTCCGGCCGCCGGTTTTTTTCCGCCTATCTAAGATGATACACTGCCGAGCTGAGCCAACAGAAGGCTAGCGAAATTTCATGACCGTGATTTGATTTACTGCTTATTTCAGATAACCTTGACTTAAACAGTGATTTATCTTAAATCAAGCTTGCTTCAGACTATTTAACGTCAACTCATCTAGCTGAGTTCATACAAACTGCCTGTAACAAACGTCCTTGCCAGCTCAGTTTCCGCTTGGCTCCGCTCAGCAGGTGGAAAAACCATGGCCTATGCGCCATGGCATCTACCAAAAAAACATAAAAAACTATAGGTGGTCCTGGCTCGAAAAAGGAGTAGCAATTACCATACTTCATACGAATCAACCCATGGCCCATCACTGGTTGGGGGAAGCAAAGAATTTTGTGCTTGTCAGCCGGGATCATCATCTCCTTTCTAGGGTTGAAAAATGCTGAAAATAGACAATCATTGAAACATATTGAAACCACCAATCAGATGGACAATTTTCATATTGATTCTCTCAAGATCCTTCCATTCTCGCATTCTGAGCCAGGACCGATGCCCATCTGCCATCAATGCAAGGACCACAGCTTTGCGTGGTCACTCACCTCAAAGGGCAGAAATACGAAGCCGTCCTTGACCTCGCGCGAGTTGAACATTTGGGTGTAAGTGTTCCAGGTCAGTAGTTTTCATGCCAAAAAAGATAGTGGCATATAAATGGATAGTGGCATATACTATAGAACACTATAGTGACATGGCATATCAATATAGATTTGGGGATTTTGTATCAAACGAAGATCGATTCCGCATCCAAAAATCCCTCAATCCAATGGCCTCAGTGATCCAATGGCCTCTTCATTGCCAGTCAGCCAGATACACTGCAAAAAATGGACCAAATTCTTTGCTGGTGAACGTAGATATTCCCATTACCAAAAGACTATGGTATCCATGTAAGATGATTGAGCCTTGCCCTTGGGCTCCATATCTTTTTAGGTGAGGATCATTGACCCGTCATACCCTACACCGTCCCTACTTCGCCCCACGTCGGGTCTGCGATTCCCAGGTGGCCCAGTATTCATGGATAATGATCCCCATTCGACCATCATTTCTTCAAATCCGTGTGTTGGTCAATATCTCCATTTTGTATGGGGAAGTCACTATGTGTCATGGTTATAATATGTTATAATGAAATTTAATCAAAACACACTACAACTATCGACCTCAAGAATTAAAATAACCATGTTTCATGGCTACAATATGCTATCACCAAATTAGTGTATATGTAGTACTTGTATACATGGATTGTCTGAAATAGGGTACCTGAAAATGTAATGGTGAAAGTGGACATTTTGAGGACTCCTCCATTTTGAGACACATCCATATAGCATTACATACAGTAACTATATAACTTATATATATATAGCATTGCAATATGTTAGAATCATACTATACATAACTATAATATATGTAATATATACACATATATATATATAATATATAAATATATATATACACATAGTTTTAGCTATGCAGCATGATATTATAACCATCAATCCTACCAAACTAAAAATGTCAGGGCTCCACCTCCCAGCTCCCAGGCTGTCTCCAAGCCACGTGTCCGATGACCTCTCGGAATCGTTGACGCTCGTGGCAGCGGAAGAACTCCTTGGCCACGGACCTCTGACGATCAACCTGAAAGGTGAATTGGGGCGCCTGTTCCACAAAGAATACTAAGGGATATTACTGTATAATATAATATATATATAATATAATATAATATAATATAATATAATATAATTTAATATACTATACTATACTATACTATACTATAATATAATATAATATAATATAATAATATATATATAATTGGATATACATATTATGTATATATATAGCAAATTTTATATGTATATATTCTAACATTATACTATAAATATATACCCAACATGAATTGGGGATATTGCCAAAAGAACTAGTGGGTGCATCTATGTTGTTTTTTTTTGCGTTGGGATTGGGGATTTCAAATCCATATATGTGTATATGATGGGCCCAAAAGCAATTTCCCGCTTGGAGTTTGCAGTGGCCGTCCTGGCTTACTACCAGAAACCCAATTCACTCCACGGGAAACCCCCGCAGACCATCCTCAATCCCTTCATTCTTCCACCACAAGACCCCCAGAAATCCGCAGGCACCTCGCATCCATCCGCCACGCAAGGCACTTGGTGGCACATGATGAGATCAGACGGCAGCAGTCCCTGGCGATTCCGGAGAATCGGATCTGCTTTGTACGCCAACAGCAGCCTGCACGGCGCCGGGCTATGAAGCCAAAAGCCCTCAAGAATGAGCCAATGAGCCCACCATTCCCATAACATTCCCACAACCTTCCCATAACCTTCCTAGAACCTCCTGTAAGAAAGCCCGGTATGTGATGAGAAGCTTCTGGCAATTTCGGTGATGGGAATCCAACCTCTAGTAAGTCTAGTAAGTCTATGTAGCATCTGGTTATGACAGCTCGCCATGGAAAGATCCACCATGCTATTAAGAACGGTAAACCATCTATGGGCTATCTATACCATGGCTATGTTAGTCATAACCAGAGGGTAACTCAGTAGATCTTCACTTTTCATGTTCTAAGAATCCAATCTCATCAGACCTGGAAACCATTGGAAACCCGGCTCCTGGCAGGCCAAATCCCCTCGTTGCTCAAGGCACAAAGATGCAGCGGAGTGTTGGAGTCCTTAGGTGCCAAATATGACGTCCAACGAACCGATTGCTCAATTTGGGGAGAGTTCCCAAAAACTTTCTGGGCCACAGATGGACTGGTTGAATGATTTGGAATTCTAGATCATTTCGACCCTGAGAACCGCCCATGGGGGAAGAATTGCTTTCCAATTTGGGTCTTTGACTCAATGGATTGATTCAAAAAAAAAACATGGTTTCCTGTAGATGTTCCCCTCCAAGTATGGAATCAATCTCACCATCTCGGAGCTCACCTGCAAGGGTGGATGTTGCTGGATGTGAAGTCTCCCATACTTTTTTTCTGGACTGTTTGACCTTCATCCTGCTGGTTGGTTCTCCAATGCTTGTGCCTCATGCTACTTTGACGGACCATGGAGTGAGTGTCACTAAGCGTAACTACTTCGTAAATTGGCTTATTTTATCCACTTTCTCTCAGATATACCCGGTTTTGCGGGGGTTCTTCCCAACTGACTCACCAGGTCCAAAAACACCCAGGCCATCGCCTTATCTTCCCGATTTCGCCAGGGCGCCCGGTCCCGGGCGTTCACATCTGCCGCGGACTGGATCAGCAGCTGGGACAACTTCACCGACGAAGGCGGGTCCGCGATGGAGCTCCACACCTCGAAAGGTGAGGAATGAGAGATGTGCAGATCGATGTCATATGTAATAGATATGTTTGAAGAATTTTAAAGAGATGTTTGTAGATAGTTAGATGTAGTATGTCTATATGATACTGATCTCTTTGATATGGTCACGTACCCACATATTAATTTGTGTACACAGTCGGGGTCCAGGGCTTGGCAGGAAATTCATCTACTGGTACTGGGATGCCGGAACTCAACAAACACATGCAAAACAACCCTTTTTTGTAGTCGAATGTCAACGTTTGGATTCGCATTTTTGCTGTTGACATACCGATGCGTTAAGCCGATGCTTCAAGCCATTTTAAGCCTCGTTTTGTCATCAAGTTCTTGTTTCACATGCCCCCTTTTAAAGACGGACCTACTGGGCAGCTTCAGGGATCCAGCTGCCAGCAACCCAACCATCAATGGTTCATCATCCCGAAGGGAAATTTATTCAACAAACATTTTTGCGTGAAAAAAAACGTTGGTTTTGTTAAAGAAATAAAAACACGTTTGCTTGGTATTTCTATATATGTCTATTTAATATGTCTATATATTTCTATATATATATATGTTGTTTGATATGTTACAAATCACATGTTTCAAAGGATTCAATCCTCGATGAACCCATCGATCAACGGTATCACCGTTTACCAACGATGCTGATTCATCATGAAATCACTCGTTTCTCACCGAGGGTTTTGGACACTACTCCCCTCAAAAATCTCCATATCATCATAAAATCCCATAAAATGCCACAACATCCCATTACCCTCTGGCTATGACTAACAGTTCGCCATGGGAAATGGCCCATAGAAATAGGGGCTTACCGTTCTTAATAGCATGGTGGATCTTTCCATGGCGAACTGTTAGTCATAACCAGATGGTAATTCACCAGTTTCACCCCACAAAAATCACCAGTTTAGCCAGGCGGCGGCCAGATGCAAGGGCGTCCGCCCGTGCGTCCCCGCTTTTCTGGGCGACGCGCCCTTCTGCAGCGCCAGGGAGGCAAGACCAAGGTCGCCGCGTTCGCAGGCATCCAGCAGCTCAGCCTGGGAGGGACGTGGACGATGCCAGTGATGGATTAAGGTAGATGGCACTGATGAATTCACTGATGGATTTTGTCGAATGGGAATGGAAAATCATGGAAAATCATGGAAAATCATGGAAAATGGGATACTAGGATGATATTATCTAGTATCTAGATATTGGAATTAGCTGATGGATTAACTGATTCGACATGATTGAAAATGATTGGAATATGTTCATGACATGAAACAAATATTTTTGATGGGAAATATTGGGAAATTAACTATTGAATACTATTGATTTATATTAATCAGGATCCATCGATGGATGAACTGTGGATAAACAAAATATAATGGGTTGATCTTATCGTTGGATAATCCACTTAGTTTTATGAAGGAGAAATTGACCATGAATGGGAATATTAATATACAGATTTAGATTAGCTGTGGATTAATTAAGTGATTAGAAATGATTGGAATATGAATGGAATATCAATGGGAAATTAACTGTAAATTATGAGAATAATAATGGGACTGGAAAATGGGATGATATTATATTTAGATAATCCTAGATACTTCCGCTATTATAACTAGCTAATCCACTATTATAGTTAACTGACCGGAAATGATAGGAATATTCATGGAATGAGTGGGAAATTAATTATTGCATGACAATGAGGACTATATAACTATGGGGTAACTGTATATCAATTAATCGGAATGGCGGGAATGGAAGATGGGGTATATATATATCTTCCATTTTCCCATGGGAATGGAAAATGGGATACTGGAATTGTACTCATCTCGGTATTGGAATTAACTGATGGATTCACATATTCGAAATGATTGGAAATGATGGGAACATAAGATAATATAAACGGGAAAATTACATTTAAATGAATAATAGTGATTGAAAGATTCAATGTCCAATAATTTTCCAATCCTACAATTGACATTAATAACTGTCAAAGCTGTGATAAAGTGATGGGGATATAATGGGATAAGTGTGGACATCGGACTTGTTTCATTAATTAATTACACAACTAATCCATTGATTGAAAATTCATGGAATATATCCTATTGGCAATTCACGGGAATTCTTAGGAATGGGAATATCATTGACTGGCTTGTTTTCCACAATCAATGAGTGTTGTCAGTGCGGATGGTCAAGTCTAGTGGAGTGACCAGTCGTGTAGTGAGAACTAATCCGCTCAGTCGCCCATCAGAAACCTTGGCACTGCATCCATTTGTCAGTGGCTAATGACCATAGTATGACTATGGGACTGCGGGATTCTAGCCTATTTACATCTATGAATAATGGCTAGTAACTATAGTTTTCATAGCTAGTAACCATAGATAGATCATAGCTGGTATCCATAGTCATGAAAACCATCTATTTACATCAATAAAGCTATGTTTTACCTATTTAACTAATTCTATTGATTGGAAAACATTGCTGGTCGCTTATGGTAAGCGCGAACGAATCTATGGGAACAACATTTACCCTACTTGGGGCTGCATCCTAGTTGGCCTGTGGGTACCAACAATGGTACAATAAGCCAGTTGTTTCAGTTTTACAGATGCGAGCTTGTAACATAGATCATTGATCCAACTCTTGAGGTTTTAGCAGATATCAACAAAAGAGTAATAAATTGGGGTATCAGGGTATCTCGTAACCTAGTATCCCAATTTAGAAATTGGGTTCCAGTTGCAAATGGCTTCCAGAGATCTATTGATGCATGGGACAATGGGAATTGCATGGGATGTATATATATATATATACACATAGTTATAATATGAACATGCAACTTATATAGCCAACAATGCTAACCTGTCATATGGCATCTTGGGATGATGGTTTATATTATATCAATATCGATAAATAGCGTAGAAATCATCCTGCTAAGCATGGTCTCATCCCATACCCAACCCCCATGGGGGATGGTCCATCAGAAATGATGGCCAGACTGGGTGCAGCTTCCTGACGAATTGCGTGATACCAATTGATATCGAACTGGTTACTAGCTATAGTTAATATAGTTACTATAGTTAATATAGTTACTATAGTTAATATAGTTACTATAGTTAACTATAGTTATATAACTTAACTTACTTAACATTAACATACACCAATCGATCTCCACTGATGTGGGCACCCCCCAAAAAAATCCGGCGCCGCCTGCGCATAGTCTGCCTCGGCATGGTCATCCGCCATGAGTTTCGTGTCGCTGCGCGACGGCTTGAGGCTTTTTTTCGATCCTTGAACCTACCAAAATATTGACATATATATTCATCTCCATCTATATATATTGCTAAAAATTTTGCTTTTTTTTCGATCCGGCTTTTTTTAATCTATCCATCTATCCATCCATATATATATATAGACAAAACAATTGCAAAGTGGAAGTCTTTAAAATGTTTTCTGGTTGGTGGTGCAATGTGCCCATCTGGAAAAATGATGGAGTTCGTCAATGGGAAGGATGACATCCCATATATGAAATGGAAAATTAAAAAAAAATTGAAACCACCAACCAGTTTTTTTTTGAACCTTCAGCAAAGAAATGGGCTTCGGAAAGCATCAAGCTTGAAAAAGATGGATCTCTCTAAAGCGTCAGCAGAATCTTGGAAGGTCAACTGGTCCATCAACTTATGACCCAAGTCCTGCTTCGACATGTCATGGTCTATATCTTCAGATCCTGCATCACAATGGCACCCTGTGCCGCATCCAGGGTCCAATCCAGGGCGAAGGGCGAAGGGTCCAATACCAATCCCATGTTTTCTGGTTGGTGGTTGAGCCCAACCCCTCTGAAAAATATGAGTTCGTCAGTTGGGATGATGAAATTCCCAATATATGGAAAGTCATAAACAATGTTCCAGACCACCAACCAGTTTTGATCCCGGTTCCAGTTTTGTGACCCAAGCTGCACGGACCCTCAGCCCGCAGATGTCTTTCCCGCCCATTTTTCAGCATTTCTGGCCGCAGAACCTGCGGAGAGTGTCCTAAAGCTACGGAGTTCTTTGAGTTTTCCTAAGGGTCTTTGGCATCTGCCGCGATATTTGTTGCAGCAGCCCACAAGCCATAAAAACCAAGCGTTTTAGCCTCCCATAACCAACGTGTAAGCAGGGTCCGGTCCTGAAATGCTCACCCTTGCAGGATGTGTTCAACGGATTCATGGCCATCTCTATGCTATGTCAAAGCTGTCAGCCCAAGAGTGAATCCCCACAAGCACATTGCCCGGTTCCCCAAGAGTTCCCTGGCGAGACGAAACACAGGTTGGTTTTCACACCCAAATGGACAAATTGGTGACTAAATGCACGTTCGTGCCCCCCCATTCCCATCTGCTTGGACCTGAGCTTACTGTCAATCCAGGGCAAGCTACCTCAAAACAACTGGGGTGAACCCGCGGTGTTTCTGATGTTTTTTCCAAGGCATTCCAATGGAACACGCCTTTAAAATATGATCTTCAAGAACAACACCAATCCGACAACTAGAACGAAGCAACTTGATGGTGAAAAATATGTGTACTCACTGCAAACATGCAATCTAAAAGAAATCCCATCGATACCGATCAACTGATCTGTATAAACTCCAGAGACTGGATGTTCAACCACCCAGTTTTGTTTTTCTGGTTGGTGGTTGAGCCCAACCCCTCTGAAAAATATGAAAGTCAATTGGGATGATTATTCCCAATATATGGAAAATCATAAAATTCATGTTCCAAACCACCAACCAGTTTTTGGTTGAAGTTCTAGCTCCATTCTATTCCACTTCTTGTCCTTTGCTCGTCAGCCCTGGTGGTTTCGACCCACCGGTGGCTGAAACCGTTGCTTAATGACCATATCACCATATCCCGGTGAAAATTGTTATTAAATAGAACACCTATCTTTGAAGCCACCAAAAAGTCCAACCAGTCTCCTGTTTCACTGTTTTTGATGTGGGTAGTCCATGGTAGTCGCATTCCTCGGGTCTCGAGTCTTTTTGGTACAATTTCTGATCAGAAACTCCACGATCACCATAAGAACTAACTTGGGTATCGGTCGAAAGATGCTACTTCTCCATTTGGTCAACATTTTAACCCTGGTTCTTCGACCAATCGCCCAAGCGGCACGGCCAACCCGTTTCGCAAGGATGGAACCATCCAGCTGGCGCTTGGAGAGAAGCTAAGACGTCAAGAAGGCCATGGTCATGACTCGCCATGGTTATCTTATCTTTGTGTAAATAGATATTGTGTATCTGTGTGGTTTATTAAATGTTATTAAATATATCCAGTTGTATCATGTTGCATCTGTATAAACCGTGCATGTGTTATATAATATATATATATATATATATATATATATGTACGTGACTATGGATGACTGTGTAACCAGGACTATCGTTTCGGTTAAACCTGGTGTGTTGTACGTATTGATGACCACACAACAGCTCCCAATTATCCAGTTCCTAACTGGTAGAACCAGGGTAGTTCCCATGCGAAACCAAGCCCTATGACTGGGGTAGATCCATGATCAAACAACAACATATGATAACATATGTAACATAAACATACGTAAACCATCATAAACCAACCTTCTAATTGGGATTGCAACCCCATAGGAAACATGGGTGCAATCCGATGATGGGCGCAACTGCAGTCTGATTTTGCCAGTCATCTCCTGTGTGTGTGTGGAGGGTAGAGGCTTACCAGGCTACTGAGCCTTTAGCCACAGCTATAGACAATTACAGAACTCATCAAAAAAATTGTAGTCAACTTGGAGATCAACCCGGAAAATGCCAGTGTCCAGGTCTCGTAAGGAGAGGATATTTGTTGCCAGGCCTCAGGACTTTGTTGCCAGGCCCAAGATGCCCAGTCATCTGCAGTCATTTTCTGAATCAGCCAGTCATCCATTTCAAGGCCCAGGAATAGAATGTGATAAATCCAATCGGGTTAAAATGAATTTATGATGAACATTGTTTCGGATGGTGTCTCACGGGAGAACGCCAGTCGCCAAGCTGATGGTTCTGGTTCAGGTATCCAATGCCGTACCCTCTGGAGGGTACGCACCTAAGGATCCCTCTCTTAGAATCCCTCTCTCATGAGCAGAAGCGTCGCACAAGAATTCGCGCGCAACGCGGCATCTGGTGACGGAAAACTGCAGTAGGAAAGTCCAAGGTCTTGATCAAATCCACCAAACAGACCAAACATCTTTCCAAGACTTTCCAAGATTTTCCAACTATCAATTGCTTGGACACACCAGTTCCACTGCATGAGCGTCACGCACCAGCTGCTCCAGATCCCAGTTCCCTGAAACAGACGAATGCCTTTGCTGGGCACAAAGATGTGAAAGACAATGAGGAAGAAATGATCCCGGCAAGAGGCCCCAAACAGTCAGGGGGGAGTAGGAGGATAATGTATTATAATTTGAGATGTTGTTGTTGTTCTTGTTGGTGATGATGATGATGATGATGATGTTGATAATGATGATGCTGATGAGGATGTTGAGGATGATGAGGATGATGAGGTGCAGGTGGATGATGTTGAGCCTGAGGTTGAGGATGATGATGTTGAGGATGTGGATGGTGAGGATAATGATGTTGAGGAGGATTATGTTGAGGATGATGAGGTGAATGAGGATAATGTTGAGGATGATGATGTCGAGCATGTTGATGGTGAGGATGATGATGTTGAGGAGGATGAGAATGACGATGACGGTGAGGATGACCATGATCATGATGATGATGAAGAAGAAGAAGAAAAAGAAGGAGATGACAATGATGATGGTGATGGTGAGGATGATGATGATGATGATGATGATGATGATGACAGTGATGATGACAGTGGTGGTGATGCTGGTGATGATGATGGTGATGATGATGACGGTGATGGCGACGGTGATGATGATGATGATGATGATGATGATGATGATGATGATGATGATGATGGCGACTATAATGATGAGGAGGAGGATAATTATTTTTATTATGATGATGGTGGTGATAATGATGATAATTATTATTATGATGATGACGACGATAATGATGAGGAGGAGGAGGAGGAGGATGATGATGATTATGATGATGATGGTGATGATGATGATGGTGGTGGTGGTGGTGATGGTGATGCTGATGCTGATGCTGATGCTGGTGGTGATGATTATGATGATGATTATGATGGTGATGATGATGATGATGATGGTGATGATGATGATGATGCGAGGAGGAGGAGGAGGAGGAGGAGAATAATCATCGTCGGCCCAGAACCTAGGACCACACTTTGTGCGAGCCTGCGCAATCGAAACGCATGTCGACATGTCACAAGAGACATCATAAAAGCCACTGTTTACAGAAATTTACAGGAAAAATAACGCGGCCCAAATGGGGCCCAGAACGCGGACACACACTTTGTGCGAGCCTGCACAGTCGAAATACATGTCCACAGGTCACAAGAGACATCAGAAGAGCCACTTTATACAGAAATTTACCGGAAAAATGCTGCGGCCCAGATTGGGCCCAGAACGCGGACACGCACTTTGTGCGAGCCTGCGCAGTCGAAACGCATGTCCACTCGTCACAAGAGTCATCAGAAGAGCCACTTTTTACAGAAATTTACCGGAAAAATGCCGCGGCCCAGATTGGGCCCAGAACGCGGACGCACACTTTGTGCGAGCCTGCGCAGTCCACAAGAGCCACTTTATACGGAAATTTATAGGTAAACTGCCGCGACCCAGAGTGACCACCCTGATCAAGCTCCGGCCTTTACTCCGACCGTAAGAACCCCTCAGTGTGGACACACTGTTTGGGAAAAAAAACACAGTGAACAAGAGATCGCCAGATTCAATGGGAGCTAGTCCTCTTGCATGCCACAAAGATAGAGGACCAAAATTGTCTTTGGGATTTTTAGGTGGCGAGCCATGACTTAGAACCGTCGGTGCCGGACACAAGTCATGAACTCAATCCTTTTTTGGAACTTTTCGGACCACAGGACTATATAAGTCTATAGATCAGACTATCGCGGAGCTGGGCCTCGTCTGGAAGAATCGTCAAGGCTGGGATGGAGCAAGATGAGTCTAAGGGCTGCTAATGTACGAGATCGGCCTGGGTCCCGAATCTGAGACCTGTTTTCTCTGTTTGATCCGAAAATTGGAGGTACTACAAATGATCATTGGCCAACAAGATCGCCAAAAGATCGCCACAAGTCTGATTTTTGGATTCAAAATGAAGGGCTTTTGGCCACCAAAGAGAAGGACTGGGACCCAAAACGACCTCGTACGAAACAACAGGGACAGCTATCGATCACCACAGCGAGAGTCCTCATCTGAGCAACAGTTCCACTGAATGCCACTGAATGCTACTGACTCCCTCGTTCTTTGGGAATCCTATGGAATCCTTCAGAACGATTGATTGAACGAGCTCAGAACGCTCTATCCGTGGCCGCTTTTTTTGATCGCCCCTTGGGCGGCATCCCCTGGCTTCGTACCCGCATGCGAGCAGAAAGTCGAGCTTAATGATCCAGGACACTCCACTGCCGGGAAGTGGGACACACCACAGTGACATCACTGAGAGTGCAGGGTAACTGGATGTAACTGGGGTAATTATCTTCAGCTATCTTCAGCTATCCAGATCATCCAGTTACCAGCTCTTGTTTTCATGGAAACCTGGAATGAAACTGCCATGAATCAACTGCCGTTGGCACCCACTTCTCTGCCAAGTGGACTAGGGCTACCTTGCCATCTGCGAAACTGCTCGACCCCTGCCAACGCCAGAATCCAGGAGAGTCTCGGGAGCACATGCCACACGAAAAGCATGCGATTCGCAACCAAGGGACCGTGACACAACAAGAGGAAGACACTACAAAACTGTTAAAACTGTGGATGTAAGAAAAGAATCGGGAATGACCGTAAAAACTCTGGATTTAAAGAAATATAGGATTTGAGCAACATTTGTTTGATATTCTTATTCACCAAAAAACGGAGATGTAGCCAACGAAACATAAAGAACACCCATCAATGTATACCTGGAAGCAATATTTTCAGCAATCAAAGTGAGGGATACAAAATGAGAGAAGAGGCCGCTGCAATTCGCAAAAACGCGGCCGCACAAAATGTTTGTTCCATTGTTCCGTAGAATCCGTCCGCGGAGATCCAATGATTCCCGATCACATGATTCCGAGTGCACAGCGCGCGAGCTTAGATCCCCACCCCTACGGCTGAATTTCCTGCATGTTGCTGAAGCGAAGTGTCTCAGTCCGAGCATGGCAAACCATGGACCAAATGGGTTTGTCTACGAATTGGGTGCACTAAAATCTTAATACTCATCATGGTCCACATTCAAATTGCCATGAATTCGGGCTATTCCATGTTGATTAAGTCGTAGCCGATTTCGGTGTACCGAATTTTTCACAGATCGGACAAACTGATCACATTGATCTCGGAGCGAGACCTTGTCGCCTTTCGGTGTCAGCATCTAGCCAGCTGCAGCTGAATTGGGATTTGGCCGGGAAACAACCGGCGGGTTTGAGAATGATCTCGTGGTGGTGTCATTCTAATTTTATCTAGCTTTTAGATATCTTAAAAATATGTTTTAGTAGATATCTTAAAGAACCATGATTGAGTTGACTGGTTTGGGAAAACCAAGAACAAACTCTCAGTTGCACATCTCCGTAACAAAACGGAAAACCCTGCAATGCTCAAGTCAACAGTGTATCTGTATGGATGTATATGGATGTATGTGGCTATCTCTGTGAAAATTGGCACCAAAGACTGATGCTGTGATGCTAAGAATGATCAATGTTGCAGTATATCGTTGTGACGAGCTCACCTATCCGTGCTGTTTCGAATGCTCTCCACAAAGCCCAACAACACCATGGTCCTTTTGTTTATCCAACATCTTGCGCGGCGCATCACAAGTCTCTTCCATTCTGCAACCCACTGGTTGCATACTGACCAGGGTCTTCGATCCTAGCTTTATGTGAAGCTCAGGGGCCCTTTGTAGCGATCCACACTTTGCGCAATCGAGAACTGTCCACAGTCCACTAGCGATCCGGCAGGTTACAAAAGGCCAAGCTTCATTGGGGGAATGGCTCTATCAGCCTCAACATTCATCGTTCCTTTGTGTGTTCCTTCACATCCAATGTTCATCACCTGGCGAAACTGAGGACGGTACAAGGGATGGGCTGAACCTTGTGAGCAGCAACTTGAGCAGTGTGTTTTTTCTACGTCCAATATGAGGGCCACCATCACAAATCTCTTATGATCTTTTCAAGATACTATCTTGGTACCAGTGAAAAACACCAAGAAAAACACCACAAAGCGCATCATTTTCAATCGCTCCCCCCGAATTCCAACATGCCCCTTCACATACCCCCAAACAAGGCCTTGTAAACATCTTGCGGTTAGCCCAAATCTTAGAAACAGGATCCATGGTTGATTTGTCATGAAATAAGTTCGTTTACAGTAACCTGCGTCTTTTTGTATAATTCTCCCTATGAAAAAACAACGATTCGCCTCCGTAGATGCCCAGCTCACCTGGCCGCGGCTGGATGGATGCCATCTGACCGCCAGGGAGAAACATAAAAGATAATGAAAACCCATGGAAAACCCATAGGAAAAAGTTCTAGAAATGCTGGGCTGAAGTAACATCTAGACGTTTGCAGGAGGCTAACCATCAAATTCATGGTGGATTTAACCAGGAAATCATGGTGATTGATCATATTCAACCAACAAATGATGGCTTTGAGTTAGGAAGTTGAGATACCCACCAGTTGTGGCAAATGGATCGGAAACCACCAAACATGTTCGCTGCAAGACGTTTGCCCGCCCTGGAATTGTGGAAGGGTTGCGTATTTCCAAAAGTCTATTCAGGTAAACCTGTATGTATGTATGTATGTAAGTATGCATGCATGCATGCATGTATGTATGTATGGATACATGGATGCATGTATGTATGCATGCATTTATGCATGTATGTATGCATGTATGTATGCATGTATATATGCATGCATGCATGTATGTATGTATATATATGTATATATGTATGTACATGTATGTGTATATGTATATGTATATATGTATATATGTATATGTGTATATATGTATATATGTATATGTGTATATATGTATATATGTACATATGTACATATGTACATATGTATGTATGTATGTGTGTCTGTCTGTATGTATGTATTTATGTATTTATGTATGTATGTATGGATGGATGGATGGATGCATGGATGCATGTATGCATGCATGTATGCATGCATGTATGCATGCATGTATGCATGTAGGTGTGCATGCATGTATGTATGTATGTAATGTATGTAATGTATGTAATGTATGTAATGTAATACAATGTAATACAATGTAATGTAACGTAACGTAACGTAATGTAATGTAATGTAATGTATGTAATGTATGTAATGTATGTAATGTATGTAATGTATGTAATGTATGTAATGTATGTAATGTATGTAATGTATGTAATGTATGTAATGTATGTAATGTAT
>Ga0126342_10003069_pt1 | contig 27161 bp, 23 predicted proteins | sample Cyp1metagenome_FD_92528 | JGI IMG/M metagenome (GOLD analysis project Ga0126342, IMG submission 92528) | Coral microbial communities from Lord Howe Island, Old Settlement Bay, Australia - Cyphastrea 1 metagenome | ecosystem: Host-associated > Invertebrates > Cnidaria > Coral ... | reverse complement strand
CTATCATAATAGTTGATTATGAAAGTTCACTATTCATTTGGGATTTATCATGATTTCTCTATCATGTGGTTGGGAAACCTCTGAGTGTAGCTCCAACTGGCTCCCCACTTTTTGTCGAAAGTTGAACGCCCGGAGCTCCAAAATATGCTCCCGACCACTGGATCACTGGATCATGTTCCCACGAGATCATAAAAAACTGATTGGTTAATCATACATCCAATTCAGATATACACTGAATATCCCACGAAAATATAAAATATCAAAATTGGATGTATGATTATAATATTGAATGATATTGGATGTATATCAATTAAGATATATCCCACTATTAAACTATGATATCCCCTTAATATATCTTAATCATATATACACTGAATATCCTATTAAAATATGATATCCCCTTCATATATTAAGATATATTAAGTGTACCCCACGATTTCATATTAAGATTCACGTGGTAAACCAAAATAAACCATCAACAGCTAGTCGACCCAGCCAGCTCCGCCGCTTCGCCCATCCCAGAGGTACCAGCAAATCCAGAGCTGCCTGGCAGGGTCTTCGCAACGATGCTGCACCATTGTTTTGGGGGTCAACCCCGAACAAACATGAATAAAATAGTTCCCCTGGTTGACTTATGACATGTTTTTATATGTTTTAACTTAGATCTAATTCGAAGAATGGAGAGGTTCCCCCCATGTTCCCCCCATAAAAAAACGGAAATTCTGATGTCATCTGCTACGAAAATCTGCTACCTGCCATGTGATTTCACAAACCATATGACCTCCTTCTGGAGCTGCTTCTTCTGCTGTTTCTTTTGGAGCCTTGGTCACCGTGTCACCGCTCCACAAAAATTCAGCCCTTGGGAGAAGGATTCAAGTGGGGTCGGTTCCCAAAAAGCACAAACTGTCAATGCCACAAATACACCCAAACTTAAACTGGTTGGTGGTTTTAACATGTTTTAACCATCTTGAAAAATAATAGTCAATGGGAAGGATTATCCCATATATTATGGAAAATAAAAAATATTTAAAATTACCAGCCAGTAAATGTTACGGAGTGTTATGACATTTCATGTTCCATAAATTAACTGCAATGTGGGTAAAACAATGTCATGTTTACCATCCCCCAGTCATCACCATAAATATATGTGGTATATATGTTTACCATTCCCAGTCATGGGTGGTTTATTTATGACATTGTTTTACCCACATGATTCTTTTGTGTTGTATCAAACCTGGCTTAAATTACCCAGTTCCAAGATTCGTTGCAAGGCTGTGATCCATGGATTCTGGATGGGTAAATTATCATATTTCACTAACCTGAATCTTGCGGCCATGGGGAAGATTTCCCTATATCTAAACTGCTTGGTGGTTGAGCCACACCTCTGAAAATATGAAAGTCAGTTGGGATTAATATTCCCATATATGAAATGGAAAATAAAACATGTTCCAAACCACCAACCAGTTCAAGATTTTGTAAGATTAATATTTGGTATATATAGCTCCATTACCCCCTGGTAAACAAACAGTTTGCTATTGAAAATGGCAATTTATAGTTGATATACCAAGATATACCCATTAATAGCATGGTGATGTTCCATCGTTTTCCCATTGAAAATAGTGATTTTCCATAGTTTTCCCATTGAAAATGGTGATTTTCCGTCGTTTTTTGTATGTTTGCCAGAGGGTAAACCACGATTCCAGGCTTCGGTCGTGAGATGTCGTGAGGTCCTAAGGTTTCCCGCTCCGCACTGGCATTCCTGTGGCTACGCTGTACCTGGATCCGACCGGCGCTTGGTGCTTTTTCTGGAACCGCGGACCTCCGGTAAAGTAGGATAGCTAGTGAACATGGCCATTGATAGTTGATTTACCTAGTAAAATTATGATGTTCCATGATTTGCCTAGTAAAAATTATGATGTTCCATGATATACCTAGTAAACAATATGATGTTCCATCGTTTTTTGTATGTTTACTGGAGGGTACGTCGCTCAGAAACTCTTTAAGGTGAGAAGGTCAGCCTTCCTTCAAACATATGTGATGTGTTTCTACATGGGGATTATCATCCCCCAAAAAAACGTAAAAACAACGTCGAAGACGATGTGACATCGATGTGTTTGAAACGCCTTGAAACCATCATTTCCAAGGTCAAAAAGCGTTGAAAACGAGCATGTCCACATAATTTGTCCATCGGAGAAAAGCAATACTTACCATAATATGTGTTTGAAAAAAAAAAGATGAAAACATGAAAACCATGAAATCATCATTTGAGGGTTTCCTAAGTCATGACCCCAAAAAACATCCAAGTCATTAGATCATTTTAGCATTGAAAAGCCATGGTGACTTGGGGATACCCCATGACTTCTGAAACCCATTGCAATCCCATTATTAGATTCCATGATTGTTATATTCCAAAATATGGTAATAATCAATGGGAGATCCCCAGGATCCTAAAATGGAGGTACGTAAACGTACCATATGTTTGGCCATATTTTCTGGGGTATATCCCCTTACATAGGTCATGAAGGCCTTATATATGGTAGGTACCTCCATTCTAGGATCCTGAAATGGCCATTGAAATAAGTGGTTTTGACCCATCCCTACGTCAAGAACAAGTATTGCCCTCCAGTAAATTAACATAGACCCTGGTAGATAGGGGTTGGAAGATTAGTTTCCACCACAAAATTGGTGATTTTCAGGGTCTATGTTAATTTACCAGATGGTAACCAGTAGAAAATCGGGGATCCCCTCATGACTTCAGACCCTTGCCTCCTCCAGAATCGCTTGCCGATCCCGCTGCTTCTCTACCACCTTTTTCCGTTCGCGGCGGCGAAGCATTCAGGTGGATGAGCCAACCGTCCCACAGAAAACCTGGAAAACTCATAGAAAACCCATGAAACATGCTAAAAACCTATGAAAAATATAGGCTAGGATATGAAGAATTATCTCACTTATCTTGAGGTACACATAGAAAACATATGGAAACCAAGGGTTTATCTAGTTGAACATGATCTGCACATGGTAAATTGCTCGAAATTCTGTTTGTATCTGCTAAGTCAGTTTACATCCACAAGGGGAACCGGGCAACCCCCAGCATGATCATCCCCGAGGAAAAAAACCTACCCCACATCCTTAAATGCACCCAACAAAAGCCAAACATCTTGAAAAAAAATCACAAATTCATCCGATGATCTCTGAAGATTGCTGATCATCCAATGTCTTTTTGATTAGTTACTTAGTCCCTATCTTCAGCCAACCAACTGCTCGAAACATCGAGGCAACCCACAGCGACATCTGACATCGCCTCTGCATCTTTCCGAGCTTGGGCCTAGGCGACAAGGTTGACTCAACTCCCAAAAGGTTCTTTTATTTGGGGTGCCCACTAAGTAGCATATCATCAATCATGTTATGTTATGTAATGTCATGATAAGATATGATATGTTATGATATGATATTTTAATCATATTATCGATCATGTTATCATGATTTAAGGAGGGCACCCCCTAATCAACAAACCATTTTTGATTACAGTAGGTGTATGAATTGATATGAATTGCGGGGTTCACATTATGAACTTATCAAAGAACATAAAACAACAATAGTTACTCAATAGTGAGAAATACCCCCTGCTAATCAGCTCCATGGTTTGCTGGAAAAGAATCCAACTACAGTTGGATGATTTTCCCAGCTACAAACCTCCATTCTTGATGGGGATGTTCAACTGTCATGTTTTATTGCCACAGGGTTACTGTATACGAAGGTAGAATACACAATGGCAAACAATAACAACCGTTAATTTATATTGACGAGGTTTGTTCGTGTGAAATATGACCGTCATGAACAAACCATCGTTTTTTTTTTAAATAATAACATTAATGACCGTTCATATCTGTTCATGACGATGGTTTGGAAGGTTCATTGTGAAGTTAAAAGGCGCTGAAGCAAAGTTGATCAGGTTCCCCATGGTGGGTTCCCCATAGTGGGTCCACCATCATTGAGGCGTCCGTGAAACCCACACCTCTTTGACAAACTATTTTAGCATATGCATACATACATTACATATTTATATATATATATAGAGATGTGCCTAAATAAATAAACAAAAGTGTATATATATATATATATATATATATTATATTCATACATTTGTATGCATGTGCATATGGATGTGTATATAATTATATATAGGTAAATATGCATTTGTTGGTAAATACATATATATATATATATAATTATGTATATATATATATATATGTATATGTATGTAATCATATATATATGTATCATTTCGCATCTATAAGCAAATAAAATTATTTGTTCACATGCGTCTGTAAATATATATGAGTATATCAGTATATGCATTTATGCATCTGCATATATATATATATATATATATGCATATACATGCGTCTGTATACATATATAAGTTGCATACATACTACGGCCATTCATACATACATATACATAGATATATATATATATATATATATCAAATGCATATATATATATAGAATATATATATAGAGAGAGAGAGTCCTCCCATCTTTACACACACACATACATATGTATATATATAAGTTTATATAGATAATATATATATATATATCCTCGTCATATTCCGATCAAATGCTGGGCTGCATACTCTCTTCTTACTCGACAAATCCAACCGTTCCCGCTCCTGTTGCAGTTGCTCGTTCAACGCTTCCAGGTATCTTTTGGCTTGCGCCTGGTACAACTGTACAACTAGAGTTTATATGGGTTTATGGTCGGTATAACCAACTTGTAGTTTATGATAGTTGAATTAAATGGTAGATATACCCAACTTATATATCTAATATAAATAAAGAAATATATATATATATGTATATATATCATATATCTATAATTTCTATTAGATATTAGTTCCTATGATTTATAAACCAACTTTTAATGGGGGCACCAGCTTGTAGGTCATATCATCGATAGACTTAAATAGTTCGTCAAATAGATAAAACGAAATAAGACAAGGCAAGGTAGAAAAAAAAACACCGCCAACAACATATTAATTAGAATAATTGCGCTTCTACTTCGAAAAGATTCAAAAAGTACTGCGTCAAGGTAACCCATTTCATCATACTTCATCCATTGTCCAGCTCAACGACCAGTTCTGGGTCTGTCACAAAGGCACCTCCTTCGATCATGGATTTGTTCCATCATCTTAAACTTACCCATCAGAAGCAAAGTGGTCCAAAACCCAGTTCTGGGATGTTCTGGGCGCAACACTTTTCGCAGTTTTTTTTTAGTTTGAACATAGCCCCAAAATGGCCTTAAATGGAAGGGTCTAAGCCCCTATGGTTGGTTTTAGTATGTTTTACCCTTTGGTGAACTGACAGTTTGCTATGGAAAATCACCATTTTTACTCGGTAATTAAATCAACTATCAATCACCATGTTCAATAGCAAACTGTAACAAATTACCAGAGGGTCATAGTGTGCGACAGCTCAATTTCTGGGTTCCAGCGATACCCTCTGGTAAACCAACATAGCTACTGAAAATGGTGATTTAGTTCGTGGATTTACTCATTGAAAATGGTGGATCGTTTACCAAAGGGTATATATTCCCATTATTATAAATCCCATTAAACCACCATTAAACCACCATTTATGGAAAATCACCATTTTTAATGGGAAAATCCACTATAAATGGTCATTTTCACTATGTTAGTCATTACCAGAGGGTATTTTCCAGCTCATTTCGCACCTGTTTGTTCCTCCTCTTCTCCTGGGAGCCGCCCAGATGTCCCCAGTGTACCCAGCATCCCGAGCCGCGCCGCATCAGACGTCGCGTCGTGCAGACGTCGTTCTGCGGACAAGTTGCGGCTTCTTCACTGGCATGCTGCATGGAGTCAAACCTCAGGATGGAAAAATCAAGCCATGCCCAATCTTGGGGAGGTTTGTTGCTATTTGTTGCTATGGAACTGATGCTATCAGAACATAACCATAAACCCAAAAACAGCGGTTGCAACCCCCATTTTTTGGTGGATTACCGAAGGTTGACCATGACACGTCATAAACTGGGGCCATTTTGGTGCCATTTTTCATTGGTCAACATCCCCAGTGGCGCCAACCGCTTGGTGACCAAAAATGGGACGGCTGCGGAAAGCGGATTCTGGGATGAGGATTGGTGTTCAGCCACAACTCAACGGCTTCACAACCTGCTGTTTGATATAAATAAGTAAATCATATTAAATCATATTAAATCATATTAAATCATATTAAATCATATTAAATCATATTAAATCATATTAAATCTATGTTAACGTGTTTCCAACATTAATAACATTAATCTTCGGCAATTTTAAATGTATTGAGATCATTCCCAGATTCGAAATGGTCGTCATTATTGGGTGAGGCCGTAAACAAATTGCTCAGTATGGATGGACTGCGTATCAGGAACAGTGAATTCCAGTGCCTTTTCTTGGAACCTATGAAACAAAGTCTTCTCTTTCACGGGATAAAACTTAGGCTTAATGGCTTAGAGATTTCCCAAGATTTTACTTGTTAGGTTGCTTAGTTGTTAGGTCCGGGGGCTAAACAAGCGTTTTGAGAAAACATTTTTCTTTCAGTATGCAACAAGCGTTTTACACCGTTGGGTCAATGTGTAAAACGCTTCTTGCAAAAAATGCTACCTGTCCAAAAATGCATTTTTTTCCCATGTCACGCCACCCCTAGCGTGTTTAGGCTTGGGCATGGATCTTGTTTTAAAGATCTTGCCAAAGTTGAAAGATTGTGCCATTTTATGGCAAGCAAAGCTAAATCCCTAAAGGAAGTCGGCCATGCTTCGCTGCTTCTTCGTGTCCGCATCTTTTTTCTTTTACTTTTTATCCTTTTTCTCCTTCTCGGCCTGGGTCTTCTCAGGTTTCTCCTTTTTCGGCTTGTTCTCCGTTGGCGCTTTTCTTTTTCGTCCAGCTGAGTTTTCTTTTTCATCCACCTGCATCTCATCCTTCTTCGCTGGGTTTTCTTTTTCCTCCAGCTGCATCTCATCCTTCTTGGCTGGGTTTTCTTTTTCGTCCAGCTCCATCTCATCCTTCTTGGCTGGGTTTTCTTTTTCGTCCAGCTGCATCTCATCCTTCTTCGCTGGGTTTTCGTTTTCCTCCAGCTGCATCTCATCCTTCTTCGCTGGGTTTTCTTTTTCCTCCAGCTGCATCTCATCCTTCTTCGCTGGGCTTTTTTTTTCCTCCAGCTGCATCTCATCCTTCTTCTCCGTCACATCCATGGCCTCCACCTGCTGCTCAGGCTCCAACGGCACGGTCTCAGGGAACGGGAAAGTCTCAGGTTTCTTCTCATCAGGCAAAGTCTCATCCTTCTTCTCATCTGGCTGCGTCACCTCCATTTCCATCGTCTCAGTTGTCTCAGTTGTCTCGGTTGCCTTCTTCTCATTCTTCTCATCCTTCTCAACCTCCTTTTCATCCGTAGCCGCTGTGCACTCCATCTCCGGAGCCTCGATTGTGCTCTGAACTTGTTCAGGTTCATGAGGCTTGTTGTCATTCTCAGAGGGCTGTGCCTCCAGGTTCACGTTTTCCAAGGCCAAGGGCTCGATTTGGTTGTCGTCATCCAAACCCTCCTCCTGCTCTTCCTTCACAAAGCCAAAGCCAGGCAGCTTCGGCTTCAAATCGTCTGCCCGCTTTAGCTGCTCGAAGTTTGGAATTTCCAACTCTTGGAGGCCCAGCACCCAGGCCACCAACTCACTGCCGCTGTTGGGCTTGGCCTGGTCCATCACAATGGCCAGACTGTACTCGGTAAGCTCCGTGAAGAAGATGGGGGTGTACCTGCAGGGCTCCAGGTTCCAGGGTAGTATTAGTATCAACTATCAAATAGAGATAAATAGAGAGATAAGAACAATAAAGGTAAAATAACGGGAAAATGCAAAATCAAAAGAGTTGACTGAGTCGAGTTGAGAGTCAAGAGAGAGAGAGAGAAGGCAAAAAAAAAAACAGTCATTATCAGTCTGTCAGTGCCAATGTCAGTCAAGTGTCAAGTCGAGTCCGTATACCTTGAAGCCCTAAGTCTAATGTCCTGAGTCTGAGTCCCAGCTTAGTCTGGTTAAGTTGTTAAAGCCAATGAACTGTAACACTTTGTCGACTTTGTCACTTTGTCGTGTAATAGTGTACACTTGTGACACGACATCAGACATCACGACTTACTTGTGAGTGTAAGTGAAAGTGACATGATGCAAAATTTAACTGAGTTGTGTCGTGTTGTCCCGCCTAACGCTCACGTTGTTGTCCACCATGTTCTTTTCGCAAAGCATGTAACCCATCGGCAGATAGAACAGATCGCCAGTGCGCAAGAAGCCAGCGGACAAGGTATGAAGTTTTCCTCACAATGCCGAGGCCGAGGCTACAAGTCCCAAACAACCAAAACCCTAACCCAAATTATTCAAAGTTTCCATATTATATCATCTATATATATATATCTGTCCACAACCATCCGAATCATTATCCGGAATCATCCGTCCGTCCATCAGTCCTTCAGGCAGGGCAGGCATTAGAACAGTAGAACAGATCAGAACACAGAACATTAACTGATTTAAGTTAAATAACCCCATCATATTGAATCTAATCCCATAATCCCATTCAACAAAGTCTTTTTAGGATGTTTAAAATGTTTAAATCCACTCTCACATTTACCCAACCACCAAACAACTTAAACCAGTGAACCATTCATAGTCATACACTACCCACTGCAAGAAAACAGAACACATGCCCAAGATTCCGGAGCTGGGGTCAGGGATGTCCGAAGCAGCCATTGACTGGAACAAATCCCTGGCCTCAGCAAGGCCATTCACCCCGAAGTACTCCATCAATTCGCTGATGGCGGCGGCAACGATCATCTTGGATCCCAAAACCTTGGTTTAGTCAAATTAGTTTTTTGAGTCAAATTAGTTTTTGTTTTTTGAGTTTTTTGTTTTTGTTTTCATGTGGCCTGTGGCCTGTGTGCGTGTGTGACCTGACCCACCGCCTTCCCCCTTTCCCCCCCCCAAAAAAAAAATAAATAAAAAAGTCCACAATGTCCAATGTCCAGTGTCTCCATAGCCAGGGAGCCTGCAAGCGAACTGATGGCAAGCCGCAGTTCTCAATGCCGCAGTAGGCCACGCCTGACTTGGAGCCACACAGGTACAACGAGGTAAGATCTTTGTAGCCCTTCTCCATGTCGGCCTTCTTCGAATGCACCTCGAGCTTCTCTTCGTCCAAGAGCGCGGTGTCCTGACAATGTCTTTCTGATCTTGGAAGTTGGAACCTGGGTCCCCAAAACAAATTAAAACAGATACACAGCTGCAGCAGCGTGATTTACTATCAAATCCAAACATTTTAAAATAAACTGGTCATTGAAATTGAGTCGAGTCAGTCGAGTCTGAGTCCGTCAGTCTGAGTCTGAGTCTGAGTCATTGAGAGAGGTCAGGTCTCTGATTCTGAGTACACTCGAGTCAGAGTCATTGTCGTTGTCAGTTGAAGTCGGGTCCGACGAAGTTGAGTGACTAAGACGGGCGGGAACAACCAATAAATCAAACAAAACCATACAGTAACTTGTAATTGAGCTGTGTTTGTGTTTTTTTTTCACCACCTGCCAGGTGAGGGTTGTTAGATTAGGACTCCTGGACCTCCTGGTCACCAGTCAGGTCATGGTCACGTCCTGGTCCTGGACTCCTGGTCCTGGTCATCCTGGTCCTGGTCACTGGTCCTGGTCCTGGTCACTGGTCCTCGTCCTCGTCATCGTCCTCGTCCGTCCTCGTCATCGTCATCGTCACTCGTCCTCGTCCTCGTCATCGTCGTCGTCGTCGTCATCATGATCATCAACCGCCAACCGCCAACCGCGACTTCCAGATTGCAGCGGGCACTGCCGGACCTCAATGGGAAGAATGTGAGAAACGATGTCAGATAGAATGTCAGAAGATATGCCAGATAGAATGCCAGAAAAAAATGTCAGAAGATATGGCAGATAAAATGCCAGATAGAATGCCAGAAGATATACCAGATAGAATGCCAGGAGATTTGACAGATAGAATGCCAGAAGATATGCCAGATAGAATGCCACATAGAATGCCAGAAGATATGTCAGATAGAATGCCAGAAGATTTGCCAGTAAGAATATGTATAAATGTCATGGTGGGGATCATTCGAAGTGAAGTAATTTATTTAAATTGAAATCTGAATGAAGTCTGAAGTCCGTATGAGTCTGTATGTATGTCCTCCTTCCACTTCGAAGGAAACTGCTCCATCAGCTTCTCTTTCATCTCATTGACAGCGGCAGAAGCTTCGGGATCCTCGCAGCCAGCTCCGTCGCAGGTCTTCAGCACAGACCTGAACACGATGATACTAACTGGTCTTTCTTTTTGGATCCCCTTGTGAATTAAGTGAAAGTGTTGTTGGTGTGAGTAACTTTGTAATGATTAACCTGGAGACGTTCACCCCTGCCTTTTTGAAAATGCATCTTTAGAATCAGAGACCCATGGCATTTTCAAGTTGACAATCTCTATAGATTTGTTGTCACTGAGGTTGTTTATGAGCATCATTTTCACTCTCGTAAAGCCTTTTTTTTTGGGTTGGGGGGGGTAGTTGGCCTTCCATGGGTCCGATCACCAAGTCTCAATTCACTGACTTTCACTGACACCTGACATGAATACGTCAGTTGCTCTTGCTCCCAAGTTTTCAGTGTCAACCTGTTTTCAACATGAAATCTCTATCTCGACTCGACTCAAATCATCTAGTGAATCGAATCTAATCAAATCGAATCATATCATATCGTCATTAATCACCAAGGTCCTCTAACAAATACTAACAAATAATCAGAAGAATAAGAATAATAAGAAATAATAAGAAACTCAAACACCCTACAAATAGCTACAAATACCAAACTTGCCATGAATAAACTAGATTCGTTGGTCGGGTCAAGGTGAGCTTCAAGCTGGGACAGGAAGGCATCATTGCAGGTTGTGAAGAACTTTTTGATGTTGTCCTTGTGTCCGCACAACATGCTAAGTGTGTTCCTGCCTTTCCTGATGATCGCAGGGAAATTCATCTTGGCCTCCCCCTCCACCAGGTTCTGCACGGTCTTCATCGGATATGCTGCGTTGATCTGCCTCAACTCAACGAAATGTGAAATGTGACATGTGACAAACACAAATGGAGGAAAAAAAACTGTTTTGCCTCACATTGCCACAAATACCTCTTGCAAGACCTGTTCAACTTGTCGTCAGTCCACATGAGTGAGTCAGTCAGTTCTTAGGGAGTGAATCTGAGTCTGAGGGAGTTCAGTCAGTCAGTATTGTCCTGTCAGACTCTCAGACTCAGACTCTCAAACAGTCAGTCAAAAAAAGTTAACTGTGAACTGAACTGGCGTTTGTTTGTTTGTTTGTTTCTATTGTTTACTTGTTTTCAAGATTCAAGTTGTTTTTTTCCCCCGTAGTGTATCGAAAAAAACAAAAAAAACAAAACAGCAGAAACAATCAGGCACACCATGCCACATCTCATTTTTTTTACAGGATCACATGTTATAAACCCGGGAAAGTAAATATGATTAATGATTATGGTTAGGTTATGGTTACCGTTTGATTTTAATTTTAATGGTTTATGGTCTCGGTTTCATTTTATTTTGTTTCAGCCAAGAGACTTCCAGGCACGTAGTACTTCAGGATCGTCCTTGTCCAAGTTGTTCAGGTTTGGTCTGCCATTCAGACTCGGATTTCCACTCTTGCTGCCAGCCTGTGTGCTTCCTGAGCCATGCAGCATTTGGTAATAATTGTTGACATATTAATCCATATGCAGCCATCATCATACAACCTTATATATTGCTTACATATTAGCTTACTGTTGAATTTGGAATTGAATTGATTTGAAGTGGAATTGAATTGAATCGAATCTAATTCTAATTCAGATAAGCTATTCACAAATAATTATATAACACATAAATAATGGTAATTGTATGATTCGGTTGTATGGTTGTAACTGGTTGTAATATGTTATGTGCTGCTTAGGCTTATGACTAATGACTTATGTGCGTGCTGCGTGCTGTGCTTATGTTATTATCAATCATTAACATCAAATAAATTATAAATTATAGTCGTAGTCATAGTCAAATAGTATCCTATAATGGTGGCCAATATTGGTTCCGGTTCATGTCCCAGGTAATTAAGAAAATCCCATGTACCAGGGAGCCAGGAAATTCAGATTCCAGTCCATGTCAGTGACCCATGGGTAATGGATTATATAAGAGATTGACATTTGATGGATGGATGGATGGATTGATTTGACATGACATGACATGACATGACATGACATGATTCCATGACATGATGGCGGGAAGCACAATACTAACTAGGAACCATTCCGAAACATACATAAAAAGCCAGTTCTCAACCCAACAGCAGTTGAACTGAATGACTTAATGAATGAAATGTAAATGAAGTAACGAATCAATGTGTCAATGAATCAGTCAATGAATATGAATCTCAATTTATGTTTCTCTAACCTTGTGACATTGACTGGACTCTCAATAATCATGAATCATAACTGATAGTTCAGCCATACATCATAAGGCATAATGCAATGATCCAAAATCTCAATTAATTCCAATTCCAATCCCCAATCCCAATCTGATGGTCCGGTCGTCACCGTCACCGTCACCGTCCAGTCGACTGAATGAAACATATACAAATTATATGAATTGGTATTTGGGAATTGGTTCCTGATTGATTGAATGCTGAAAATGCAGATTGAATGTTGAAATGGAATCCATTAACTCCAAAATGTTTGTTGCAGTCCGGATGGTTTAATTTGCATTACTTCCCTGACGTAAAGGTGAAGTTGGGGGTAAGAGAGAAAATACCAACATCCATCATAAACAATCTAATCAATTCAATAATTGTTTATTAAATTTATTATTATTATTATTACTATTATTTTATTTTCAGATTTTCAGACTTTCAGATCATCAAATGAATTACATTAACATAATCATAGCCATAGTTCGAGCGAGCTGGTCCTGGTATCTCTGCCGTGCTTTCTGGACCGACTTGATCATCTGTGTGCAATCCTGCGAACACAAGCTGCTGGATGAGTTGAATGGCAATTACATATGGTAATGGAAAACTATTTCATAGAGTCATAGGGTCCCATGACTATCTGACTGTGAAATGAAAAATGACAATCTTGATCATATCATCTATATATAATATTAAAATATGGATGTGGGTCAAAATGGAAGACCTAGGGGACCAGCCACAGATGTTAGTCTAGTTTAGTATTAACCATCCACTTATTGGGGTACCTAATTTTGACCTACACCCATATAATAGTATAGCATGGTCACAGTGCCACAGATCCAATTGTTTTTAGTGGAAAGTTAATCGATGGAGAATGGGAATGATGGAATTCTGGAATGGCTGAAATGGAATGGCAATTGAATTTTGACTGGACAATGTCATGAAGCCAGTCATCAACCAATCAACAAACCAATAATGAGATTGGGAAATTTACGGGTTGCTAGTTTATGATCGGTGGATCGGGTCCCAATGAACAGTGGTCAGTCAGTGTGGTGGCAGGGGATAATGGTTTTAACTGTTGTTGCCCCATTCACCAGACATCACCGGGCACATAAAAACAATATTGTTCCTGTCCTTCATAGACCGTTTCAAAGCCGCAACAGCTGTTTTGGAGTGGCTGATGCGTTCCAGGTGTACGGTTTCAACCTCCTGTATCTGGGTAGGGGAAGTGCACGGAGCATATAGTCCCTCGGGGTCACTGAGCTCCCTCCAAGGAATCATCTTGCTAGCCTGCTCCTGCATGAAGGGATCCTGTGAGATCTCCTCTGCAAGCTTTGCATTCAACACATCCAGAGTCATCTCAGTTTCATCTTTGCAATCTGGCAGACCATTGCCCAGCAGTGACAGCAGCTTGGATCTGGCCAGGATTGCATAGATCATTTTGATCACGCTGGCGTTGTCCTCGAGTCCGAACACCTGAGATTTGCAGACCGCATTGCATTTCGGTGCAAATTCATAACCATCAAAAATAAACTGGGGCATATGGTTGTACTTGTTGTTGTGATACCAAACCAAGACCAAACCCATTCAAACCCAGACCCAGGACCCGACCCAGGACCCAGTTCAGTTCAAAGTTCAGGGTCCAAGGTACATCACTTTCAGCAAGCAATCGGTCCTCCGTGACTCCTTTTGAGACCAGATCATTGGTCTTGTCGACCAATTGCTGGTGCTCAGCGAACCATGCCTGCCGGCCAGATGAGAGGTGTTGAAGATGCAAACATGTCGGACATGTCGAAAGGATGCATATCGGAATATCAGTAATTGGATTTTGGATGAATTGAAACTCAGAAACTCAAGACTTGAAAAAAGGAACAGTCAACATCTTACAAGGACCCTTCTGTAGTCAGACAACCACAGCATCACCAGGATCAGGACAAGATTTGAAAACAGTGAGAATCCAATAGAATTCAATGGTGTCAGAAAACACTGAGCTAAATTCATTATTGTGTGATATATAAATGGGCCCACTACCCAGGTTGGGCCAAAGTCCCACCTTGCACTTCTCATTTGAATCCTGCAACATGGCGGCAAGCAGCTTGCGCTGATTCAACAGCTTGGTAGCAGCCCGCAGACGCACCGTGGAGATGTCCGTGTCCTTCTTTTTGCTCCCCTGGCCCTTTTGTTTTTTTTTCCTGCGCATTGTCAAGAGAGGAGCTGGGCTGGTCACGTCCAAGTCTTGCCGTCAAAAAAAACAAAAAAACATAGGTCATTATTGTCATTGACGCTGTTGATCACCTCACCATCAGAAAATCTAAGCAAAACTAAGAGTAAGATCACGATTACACAGTGAGATGATGGCAATGACGATGGTTCAATGAGGGCTTAAATCATGTAAACCTTAGTGCGGCCGTCACCACTCACAACTTGATGAAACCACGATTTGAGTCCTGCCGGCATCAGCATCGGTGTCCAACTTCGTGTCGTCACTGGCGATTTTTCCCATCCATTTCAGAGTTGGTTCCTTTGCGATGTGCAGCTGCAGAGGGGTAGAAGGCTGTCAGGGAATCAGTAAGTAAAAAAAACATGTGAATGAAACAAACATAGTGTGATCCCACTCGACTCGACTCAGACCCGAACCAGAATCAGACCAGACTGACTGACTGACTGACTGAAATGGAAAATGATGCAAATAACCTATCTATATCCATCTATATTTTACTGTCATTACCACCACAAACAACCAAACAAAATGATGTGTATTCCGAATCAATTGAACCAGCTCAAGGGGATAATGGTGCATATTTTGGAGATGGAGAGCCAATGAGTTGGAGGTTCAGAAGTTCAGCCCAGCCTAGCCTACCCTAGCCCTAGCCTTAGCCTTAGGCCTTAGCAGTTCATATCACACATATTATCGACTATCGAACGACATATATATATATATATATGTTCCTAGTATATATATATATTATTATTATTACTATTATTATTATTATCACAAACACATTTAATGTAAACACACAAATAATCAGCATAAACATGATAAACCTTAACATATACAGTGTAGCTATAATTAAGTCGGTCGGTTATCCCCTTTCTCCCTGAGTCTCTTCCTTGTTGTGCAAGTCGGTGAATTCGGTCAGGTCAGGTTTGGGGTTTTTGATTATGGTATCTTTCATGTGGAATTCTGTTGTGGCTGTGGGCCGTCTGGTGGGGCCTCAAAATTATTTTCAAAAAAACAAATGCATCATTAGTCCGGTATCATTCCCAAAAGACTATTTCCATCTATTACCTGGAATCTGGACACGTGTGTGTTTCTTTTTCTGCGGCCAAATCTCTGCAAACATGTCATCGTCAAAGCTGTCGGAGATTGCAGTCAAGACCTTGGCCCTGGCAGCATCAATCTGCTGTTCAGTGGCGTTGTTCACCGTCTCAACCACTTCGGTAGCAGTATGCCGCTCAGCGCCAATGTGCTCATTGTGGCGGGTGAGGCCAGTTGCCACTGACACTACCTCAACTTCTATCATTTGTTGTCTCTTGATGCTGTAGACCTTAACCCTTTTCTTGGGTTCTCTCAAGAACGAAATCCTGGCCTCTGCCTCTGTCATCCTCTCGTCAGGGTCCGCTTCCTTCGTGAAGAACTCGATAAACCTCCCAAGACGCATATCCTCAAAGTTGTTGGAGAATCGGCTTTGTTTTGTCGCCTCAGTCACCTTGGTTGTAATCAATTGTTTGGGTTTCCAAGGTGTCCTCTTTTTGGACCTTCCTCCGGTCTCGTTCGGCACGTTGTCTTTGAAGTCCTTGAACACCTTCTTATATTCATCTGGTTGTTCTCGCTGCAACTTTCGTAGCCAATCGCTGGTTGCAAGTGTATCCTGAGTTAAACAGCAACAAGTCTTTGGGAGTCGGACCGGACCGGACCGGACCCTTGTGTTTATTATAAGAATGGTCGTGTCGTTGTCGTCAGACTGAATTGAATGACTTATACTTCTTAATTATTTATTAGCAATCCATCCGATTACATAGGTTCAGGTTTCAGGTTCCTAAGGACTCCCCGACTCCCCGACTCCCTCCCAAACAAAACAAGTTTCCATATGGGTGATGTTGCTCCCCGCCGTGGTTGGTCCCCCAGCAGCATCACCCTCCTCAGACTTGGCGGCGTTCATGATCTTTCTCAAATCCAAGCTGCAACAGGGACAATGATCTGCGTAGCGGGTCACACGCTTCCCTCCCCTGGAAGCAAAATCTTTTTCTGAGTACTCCTGCAGGAGATATGGATGATTGATTGATGTCGGTGTTTGTCAATGAGTCGGTCCACTCATGGTGATGGTGATGACGATGACGATCATCATGATGATTGATTGTGATGATCATGATTATGATTATCATGATGATGATGATTATGATGATGATGATAATGATGGTGATGATGATGATGATGAATGATGATGAATAATGATGATGATGATGGTGATGATGATGTTGATGCTGATGCTGTTTCTGAACATCGGTCGATGGTGGTACCACAATATGTATTATCAACATAGTATGTGTTCCTGAATCTGAATCTGGTTAATAGGTTTTTAAATTGGTAATAATAATAATAATAATTATTAATAATAGTAATATTATTTAATTTTCAGTGAGACAGTGAAGGACAATGGAACATATCTCAACAGCAGTTCCCCCTTCTTAAGGATTGCATGATGTGAGTGGCATGTGTCACAGTTAGAGTCGAGTAAGATAGTTCATACTTTTGTCATTTGTAATTTGAAGAAACTGATCGAAATATTTATCAGATTATCATCATACATAACATTAAAAAACAAACTGATGAACCATGCATTTGAATTCAATACTGGATTTTGATATGCTGTTATCCAAGAGACCAGGTCCTGATCACATGCAGCGCAAATTGACTTGTCGCCGACCCCACCCTTGGCATCGATTTCTGCAAGGGCAGTCGACATGGCGCCGCTGCTCTCCTCCCCTTAGAGATCAAAATCTCAAAATGTGCCAAACTCAACTGATCAAACCACGATTATGTGAATTATATGTTTGTCATTACTAGTTACTACTACTGTCGCAATTGAAACATATTAAATTTTAATGTCTAAGTCTAGACACACTCACTCCTATTAGACTATAGATATCAGCCACCCCCCTGTGTTCTCTTCTGTATTCTTCTACTTCGAATAGTCTTCTAAGTTGAAAAGTTTGGCCTGATCAAAAGCACCAGGAGAGCCAGTCGGAGGGACATGGTTCATTTGATTATGTAGCATGTCAATCCGACCCGGTCCGATCCGATCCAATATCCAAACTTTCCAAATTCCAAAAAAAAAACAGTGATGATGTTTTTGAATCATTTCTCACAGGTTCAAATGTCAGAGATCAAAAGGTCGGTCAGGGTCAGTCCGTCTCAGTGTCAGTCTCACTGTCATGCCCGGACCGGACAAGTCTGATTCTGATTTTAATTGAAGCAGAACTGAACATGAAAAACACCAATCTAAGTGTTTTGATTCCGATTCTAATTGAACTTAGTAAACTAGAATTCTCTCTCTCTCTCCACCTATCTCGCCACACACCCTGTACAATCGCAAACGGCTTTTGATCGTGAAGAATGAAAGTCAAAATCTGAGAGCACCACCAAAGCCATCAATGGCTAAACATTCCAATGCTCTATCGGACATTCTGCCTTCAAGGCAGTTGGTTCAGTTGCCAACCGCATGCCGCAGCCATGCCAACAAAGAAAGAACACTGAACACACAATGATTGAACTGATTGAGTGAACGTTCTGAAGATAAATTTTACCTTTGAATTTTTATTTGAACTTGAACTGGAACTGGAACCTGGAACTGGAAACTGGAACTTGTACAGTTTTCCCCAACAAACTAGAACCACATAACAAAAACACATGTTATAGGATTCCTGAGAGTCAGTTCATTTCGGATGTCTTTGATGATAGAATAAAGTAAAAACAAATAAGTGGTTTCGTCGGCCAGCGGGATTAGCAACAGCGGAATATACCATGACTCAGCTGATGTCCTCAGCTTCTTCGTCACTTTGGTACATCTCTGCATCATTTTTATCGCTCATATATACAATATGACTGGTGTGAGATGAAGCAGCAGCCGTTGGAATCACATTGGCGTCAGAAGCACGTTTGTGCTTCAAATGGGCCAAAGAAAATGCGATAAATGCTGTCATGCACGGCTGACTGAATGAATTTCCAGCCATTTTCCGCAATGCAGATGCTGAGACAATTTTGTGGTCAAACAGTTTGCCCTCAGCGCCACTTGCAAATATGGCGTCATCAAACATCGGAACCCCTTGCATCTCGATCATCTCCTTGGCGTCAGGATTCCAGAAACTACATATGCTATTGTATCGTCATAGCTGTGTACCCCCCTTGTCTTGAATATCATGTCATTGGATCGGATGTTCAAACTGAGAAACAGTCCAGATCAGTCAGTCGGTGTCTGAAGTATTGGGATTTGGTTGAACTGAAAACCCCAACTATAGGTCACAGTCTGAATGAACATCACTGTTTTTTTTTTGTCTTACTGTCTTATTGTCTTACTGACTTGGAAGGAATGGAATGTGGAATTAGAACTGGAATGGAGTTGGATTGAAAGGGGAAAAAGTGTCTTCAACACGGTTTTGAAGCCCAGATTCAAAGAAGTCCTTTTGTAATGGAAATTCTTATGGATACTTCTGGATACTTATGGAAATTCTGGTCGTGATCTTCTTATTGATTGATTTGTTTTTTGGGGGGGATCGATTTTATCGGAACGCCTTAATATTAAGTTTCATACAGCTTCGAGAAAATTTACCTCAGGTCCCTTATCTTGTCTAAGTGCAAGTTAGTGGATTCAGTTCCCGACGGATCACTCTAATGATCCAGTTTCAAATTTCTAGTCGTCTATATTATATATATTAATATATATATATAATTATTACACATACAAATAACTATTCAATAGTTATGGGATGGGGATGGATCGGGGTATTACAGTAAATGGTTGCTGATAAATTTAAAAAGGTGATCCGTAATCCGTCCGTAGTCCGTAGTAATAAGTAATTCTAGTACTATTACTATTTACTACTACTAGTTAAGACTAGTTACTGGATTGTTATGGGTTAAGCAGATAGTTCCGGGATAATATGATGTAGTACGTAGTACGTCCCTGCATGTCCCATGTTTCAACTATATCATACATTATCATACCATCGATCATCAATCCCCTCAACTATCCCTTATTATCATATCGTCGCCGTCCCCGTCCCGTGTCAGTGTTCCATTACTCTTGAGGTGTCCCAGCACACCCCAGCTTCCAAGGAACTAATGGTGTGAACGGACGCCCACGTACCACTCCCCAAAGATGCGTCGTTGACGCTAGCAGCACCGGGCAGACAGCACCGTAGTGCTCCTGCAACCATCGTCATTACTTTCACAGCCGACTGAGAATCAACATGACATGTGATTCAATTAAATTGATTCAGTTTCAGTCTCTCACTCTCTCTCTCTCTACTACGTTTTTTAATTAGATTCATACGGTTGTGCAATCACAATGACACACAAAAACAAACACAATGTCACAAACATAATGTCACAAACAATGTATCATCAAAACTACGACATAACAATGTAATGTTTGACCAAATTCAGTTCCGAAGAAAACACATTTGATGTGATTGGAATCATTTGCATTGTCAGTCTTGGTGATTGTCTCTTACCCACACCCCACCCAGCCGACCTGGACACCAACATCCTGATCTAAGTTGATGGCCACTTCTGACCCTGCAGCAAGCAGGGAACGCATGCGGGTGAGCTTGAGGGCCGCCTTGAGGTTCATGTTAGCAGCGACTGGAAGCAACTCTGGCCATTCCGTGTGCACAGACCTTTTCACCTTGGTTTGGGCTATGATGATAACGATGATGACGATGCTTAGTTGCAATTTTCCTCCAATGCTAAGGATCATGATGAGGATGATGATAATGAGGATGAGGATGAGGCTGAGAATTAGGATGGTGGTGATGATTATGATGATGATGATTCAACAAAACCAATACGAATGTCCGAAGGTTGTGAGGTAATGCAAAAAGGATCCAATGAAAAGTATAGTCAACATAACTCATAGTATTGTTCAAGTGTAGAGATTCGATTCGATTCCTTGTGGTTCAAAACTGGAATTGTGGTTGAAACATATTCCTATCACACAGTTTTTCTTGATGCATCGTGGCACGTTCGTGGCCATGTGCTTGCGCAATTCATCCACCTGAAACGGTGGCTGATTGTGCAAATGCGATGTGGACACTGTCAAACCTGAAGTTTACAAAGAGACATACGAAAACAACATGTAACTTCTTTACTAGTAGACTTGGAATTGGAGTTGGCTTCAGTACGAACAATAAACCAGCCCTATGCATGTGCGGGGTAATCACATGACTTGAGATCGAACCAGTTGTTTCCAGTGAGTGAATTGACTTGAAGGTTGAAGATTGAAGATTGAATTTGAATTTTGAGTTCGAGTCGTTGGTCATAATATCGACTACTATACTACTGCTGAACGATGTGTTTTCGCATATATATATATATAGATTGAGAGGGAGAGAGAGAGAGAGTTGTGATCCATACCATACACCCCGTACACACCCCGCCTCTTCCTTAGATGCGGCGAAGAAGGATCCAGCGTCCAGTGCGGAGCTGATGTGCAGTCGGAAGAGTTGGTCCAATCCAACTTCCAACAGCCAATCACATCTCACTATAGCTGAATAAGCTCGGGATCTGCTGATGGGAAACCCATATTCAGTGGGATTGACAGTTGTTGAGTGGCAAAGGTAACCTTTCAACAAGTCTTCCTCATTGAAAACTGTCCATTTGAAGAGACGTGTGCACTCATGGAGGAAGATAACCGGTCTCCACAGTCGTACCAAGCAACAAAGGATGACAAATGCCAACAAGGACTTGCCAAGGAATCCCTTTTGATTTCCCATAGAACTCCTGTCAGGGCCAAGGGCCAGGGAAGCTGAATAATTCTATAGTTCGGGTAAGATGTTTATAGTATGAACTTATACAATTATTAGACATCATCATACGTAGTACAGTCAGTAACATAACATTCAGAGATTCAGGGATGATTAATGTAACAATGCACATAGTCATCATCATCATCATCACCATCATCAGCAGCAGCAGCATCAGCATCATCATCGTCATCATCACCATCATCATCACCATCGCCATCATCATCATTATCTTCCAATTATCTTTTCAAAAGAATCCAGAAGTTCTAGCGACTAGTGGAAATGGAAGAATGAACATTCTGATCTGATCAGATCTATTTGGATTTGAAAAAACAAAAACAATATTGAACACAGTTTGAGCCGTTCACACACCCACCAGTCCAGTCTGTACATGTGCTGCCAGCTACCAGTATGAGAAGAGGTCGCTCGGCGATACTCATCATGCTAACCTAGGATTGGGCAAGACAGGGGTTCTGATGTTCAGAAGGTTCGGTATCATTGGTATTATTCTGTTGTTCAATTGAATAAGTATGAAGTATGTAGTCTTAGTAATTGTAGTTATTACTCATAATTGTCTTATTTATAATTTATTATTTATGATTTATTATTATATGTAGGATGTATGATGTATTATTATTATGTATTTTTATTTATGATATATGAAGTATGAAGTATGAAATATAGCATATAAAACATTTATATTTATATATATATGAAGTATATTGGGGCAATATGGGGTATATACTAAGAATATGACGTATATGAAGTTGTTGCTGTTGTTGTTGTGGTCGTCATTGCGGTCATTGTTGATTGTTATTGTCAAGTTATTGTTGCTGCGCTGATAGCAGCTGATTCTACTAATGATAATGATACTGTATTTAACTGTTTAGTGTTTTGACAATTGACAATCAACAAATGTACATTACAACTTCTAGTCATTCATAATGGTTATCATCAAAATCAATGATCAATGTAGTAGGGGACAGTCAGTTAACTAGTAATATCAAATAACTTCAACTTCACCCGGTTGACTTCACCCCGTTTAGTTCATAATATTCAACTGAGTGTGAGCTGTGTATCATCATTTTGTAACTTTGAACATCCGTTAGTGATGAAATGAATGTGACAATTTCAATGATCAATGATCAATGATCATCATTAATTGATGTATTGATGAATGATATCCCAGCAGACCCTAGCAAAACCAATTATGACTGGCAGCAACGTCCGGCATGCCCATGCTTCGCGACTGGTTCTCTGGATCGTTGTCGTTGGCTGAAGTTGGATGCAGTGACATGGCGGGTTTCAACAACTGCTCCTGCTCAATCATCTTCACAAGGCTAAGAACCAGCTTCTGGGACAAACATGCTAGTTCATCCTTTGCTTGTTTCGCATCACTCTGTGCTTGAGCCAATTTGGCCCTCTGACTCTCCAGGCTTTCTCCTTTTTTACCAGGTTTGGCCTTTGGAGCCTTCCCTCGTTGAGCCAAAGATGCACACGTAGCCTTCTCAGCATCGATCTTTTCATTGATCTTTTCCAGGGCCCCAGGAACAAGGAACTCCTCCAGGCTTCCGACAATGTAGCGAGGTTTCTCCTCGGCTAAGGTTTGATACGATAAGGGTAACAGTTGTTAGTAACAGTAACATATGATATTATAAATTTATAAATTATATTATATATATATGATTATAAATTATAAATTATATTATATATATATATGATTATATTATTTATTATTTATATAAATATAAATATATTATAACATTATTTAATACTAGTATTGTAGATCTTACAATGCAACTGCAATGCTGCTACTAGACTCTACTACTAAGTACTAAGTACTAAGTACTACTGCTCTAGTACTAATGGTAACAACACTTGTATTAAACCCATATGGAAGAACCATAGTTCTAGAGAGCATTTGCGTTCCAAAAATCATTGGGATAAACATTTGACCTGCTTTGGTTACCTGCTAAGAAGGCAATGTGGATCCTGGATCCTAGATTCAGATTCAGACTCAATTTCTAGATTTTTGATTTCGATTCGGGCCGATGAGATTTATATGATTATGTTTTGAAATATTTGGATTAGAGTAGGTTTGAAATCCCAAATAATCCCAAATCCCAAAGTCTTCAAAGGTCCTCACAAAAATGTAATCAAAGTATGGCTGAATGCGAAACTAAGCATCATGGTGGGTATGAAGTAGTTTTTGACAATCATTGTTGTGGTCACAAGCAAGGAGATACTCTGGCTTCGCTGGTTCCCCAGTCACTATGGCAGGCCCAGTTTGCACAGACCCCAACGCGTTGCCCACGAGCTGACAGGCAATTTCTGCACCCCCAAGTCCAGAATACAAGCTCACCACAGATGCCTTCGACAAATTTCTACGCAGGTTGTCAACAGCGTCATCTCCCCAGTGTTTTCTCACGCGCTGAACATGCCTCTTTGGGAATGAGAACATTTGGATCCTAGAACGGGTTTTTTCTGGCTGCACCATGCACGGGCTCCCTGGTAGTACAGCACAATCATCTTCGAACTCACCTAAAGCTGCAGAGCCACCAGGATGGCCGCTCAAGGAGGAAGACGAATCTGACGATGAGGAGGATGCGGCTGAACCTGTATTTTTTCCAGGGTTTCCTGTAGTCTTTGGTGTTTGAGGCCCAGGGTTCCCTGTAGTCTTTGGTGTCTGAGGCTGAGGGCTTTCATGTTCTTCTCCTGCATCCACATCCATGTTCTCAGCGTCCATGTTCAGCTTCTCACCACCTTCTTTCGGCTCGAAAAACTCACTGACCTTTTTTTGATCTTCATCTGGGGTTGACTCGAAGGGATTGGGCTCAGCATCTTTTCCTGACGGTTTCTTTGTCTTTTTTGCCCTGGGTGTTCTGGCTGCCTTTGCATTGGCTACTGCCTTGCTGTTTTTGGCAGCACTCTCACCACCATGGTCGGTTGCTGGCTTCTTTTTGGCACCAGCTTTTGATCTAGGTCTCTTTGCTGTGGGTGTGGCATGTTCAGGTTCCTCTGTTGGTTGCAAATCTTGAGATTCATCTGGTATGCATCCAACTTCAGCAGGTTCCGGCGGATTTCTCCCGGTGGGTTCGGCGACCGGTTTCTCGGATCTGCGAGCGGCAGGACGTTTCCGAGGTGCCATGGCAACTCTGGCCCTGGCTAGACTAGAAAATGATATTACATGTCATACACATTGCAATGGAATGACATGATAACACATGTCACAAATCTGAAGCCTGTGTTGCTAGTTGGTAATTCATGAATATCATGAATGATTGAATGATATTGATATATTCAATGATGATAATTGATACGTTGAACTTGAACTTGCATTACATTGCATTGCTGACTGATGCTTAACCTGAGTTGTGAACAGGGTGCCATGTGAACCACAATTCACTGAGAGGATCCAGTATGTCACGCATATTGGAATGCAACTTCTCTAGCGCAACATCCCGAGCAGGCAGTAGATTCTGCACAAGGATCTTGATGCGGTCGGACTTGATATGTCAACTGCACCGCTTTGCCATTAGACATTGGAGAGACTTGCAACTTTCTGCAAGCAAGAGCACGCCCACACACCCTTTGCACCCCTTGATTTGAATCACCACTGTCTGATTCTCTTAAGAACTTCCATTGAAGTTGCTAAAATATGGTACATGAAGCTACTCAACCGAACCAGCTAATTATTTACACACGCAGATGCCATTCTATCCTCCTTCTCCGCAATGGAACTTTTCAAATAGCAGTCACAATCTCGAGAAATTGAATGGAGATGGGAACGTTCGTGCCTTGGAGGAAGTAAGTGGGATGGTCACCCAGTATGTTACGTGGCAAATATTTTTCACAACAAAAAACAACAACACATTTTCTGTTTACTGATCATACTTATACATATCAGAAATCCCCTAACACCCCAAATCCCAAAATCCCAAAATGTAATAGTGTAATATGTAACAACAGTAACACCTCACCCCTAAAATAATTCAAACATCCCCAACTCTGAGGAACTCGGGCAACCATTCGCTGATCACATGCATCCAGCACGAGAGGCAAATCTGCTCATACTTGAGATCCTCCAGTATGCGTAACAAAGCCGGATTCACTGGCATAGTGGCCGACCAATGTTCTGATTCGACGTTCAACAGTAGCTTAAGCTCAAATGGCTCTTTGGAAATCTGGATATGGAATGGACAAATGGACTGGACTGGACTGGAACATGCAGAAAAAAAACAATCAATCAAATGTGATGTCCAACCAAAGGATCCAATGGTTTGGGAAAACATAGAAAACTCTTAGGCTTGGAAGTGAGTAGGCGGGTGTTGAAGTCTTTTCTCATTGCTGATTCCTCGTGTCATGACTGGGCATGGCCAGTGAACATTATGCTATCATGATCATGATCCTATGTGTGTTTTAGAATTTAGATTTCAGAATTTCCCCATGAAACCAGAAGAATAATTTCCCCATGAAACCACGGTAACAAGTTACAAGTAATAGCTTGGTGATGATGACGAATTGAATTAAACATTAACTTGTCACCAGAACTGAACTACATTTACCTTCTACACATTACATCACAGACACAGTCACAGTACACAGTACAGTACCATGGTACCGTCGTACTGTCCGTACTGTTGTACTGTCACTGTCACTGTGTCAGTGTTGTTATGCCGTAACAGAATGAAACTAACCAATAACCATAAGAATTCTAGTTTCATTCCATAACAATCCATAACATTGGGGGTTATCGTAATAATGCACTATGGACCCATGTTTGGAGTTGTTGGGATGCGTATCATATGACCGACTGACATTGACTCACAGGGTTGTACCAGCCACACCACACCCATGGTCATTGATTCACCATTTGTTTTTCCTACTCTGTCGAGTGTCATGCGTTTGCGTTTCCAGCTGTCGTTGGCTGTTCTCACACCGTGCTCCGTCAATGGCACAATGATCAGAGTTCAAGATGCCAAATATATCCAAGTATCAGAATTCACCATCCAATATTGGATGCTATATCACAATGATATTGATTGTGGATCATACATACATAGTGATATATATCCTAGTGATATATATCCTACTATGTCACTGTGCCATGTGTTTGCGTTTCCGGCCAGCGTTGGCAGTGCTGCTCATCTCACATGCACCCGTATTGGTGCTGTTCTGGAAGCTCCGCATAGCTTCTATGACATCGGCCTCCTTTGGCCTGGGCAGTGTGTCAGTATGTTATCCTGATTTAATTTAATTAATTAGTGTGCAGTTAACTAAGTATATTACATTAAAATCTAAACCATCATCATCATCATCATCGTCGTTGTCGTCATCATCATCATCACCATCATTTTTACCTTCATATCCATCTTCACCATCATCATCATCATGATCATCATCATCTTCATCTTCATCTTCATCTTCACCATGACCATCACCATCATCATCATCATCATCATCATCGGCGGCGGCGGCGGCAGCAGCGGCAGCGGCGGCAGAGGCGGCAGAGGCGGCAGCGGCGGCAGCGGCAGCAGCGGCGGCAGTGGCATCATCATCATCATCATCATAAAATTCATCATCATCATCATCATCATCACCATTATCATCATCATCATCAT
>Ga0126342_10003068_pt1 | contig 27162 bp, 20 predicted proteins | sample Cyp1metagenome_FD_92528 | JGI IMG/M metagenome (GOLD analysis project Ga0126342, IMG submission 92528) | Coral microbial communities from Lord Howe Island, Old Settlement Bay, Australia - Cyphastrea 1 metagenome | ecosystem: Host-associated > Invertebrates > Cnidaria > Coral ... | reverse complement strand
CGCAACATGTACTATTTTTTTTCGATGGTTCCCTGCATTCATGGTAAATGTTGGTAAATGGGTTTTCCTGACATGAGTGGTTAGATTCCCCAATATGCGTTCATGGCGCACGATTTTTTTTTTGATACACCTTAAACGCATATTGACCCCCCCCGCTAACAGAATTGGACCATAAACGCATATTGGGCAAATAAACAGGACTTCACGAAATTTACTAACAATGATGGGATGAACATGGGGTAGTAATGGTATAAATAATAATATGATAAGAGGATTTTTGAATACGAATGGATTTTTATAATATCGTAATCTTACTTATGATTCGGTCTGGTCATTTTTCCGTGGCCATGGCTTGGAAATCCAGCAGGGGCAGCGTTCGTAGGACCGCTGCCTTTTCATCCAGAATCACCGAAGCGGTGTTCATGGGATAATTCCTGGGATGCCCGAGGTAAATTTGTTAGATATGAATATACCTCTATAACAATATAGTGTATATACACAAAAAAACGTTATTGTACCAGAACGCTTGCATGATTATCCTCAAGTTCATGATCACATGTGATTACAAAGGTTCAATATTGTTCAGTTTTTGAACTCACCATGTGAGACACAAAAACCAAGGGAATCCCCTTTGCCACCAGGCCGTGTCGCCTACGTGTGCAGGTCAGACCTGGTTGGCCGGCCACACCCTGGCCAGTCACTCCTTTACCGCCATCACCACGAGCATCCCTGACCCATAGTGCTCGTGACTTGGGTCGGAAGAATCACTGCTGGCTGACTGTTTAGATGTTCATGCGGCGGACCACGATGGCAAAGTCTTGCTGAGTGTGGCACATGATGTCCTATGACTCTTCTATGTGTTTTTGCTTACATCCTGATGTCATAAGTATCATCGTTGTCATGTGCACGCACTCTACCATCTCTACCCTCACTAGTGTTGCTTGCAGATCCCATTGTCAATGGCTCAAATCCAAATTCTTCAAGATTTTGCACTGAATCCATCCGATTTCATCCCGATCCTTGGCCTCCAGTAAACGAACATATCTCCATATATATATATATATTATAAAATAAATATAAAATATATAATATGGAAAATCAACTAGTTACTCAGCTGCATCCATTTCTAGATCCTTTCCAAACAGGATTTTCCAGTTTCCCCCATCAATGTCCCCATCCCCATGCAGGTGACTTGCGGATCGAGGCGCCACGCAGCTGGCTGAACGGTGCCCCAGTGGCCATCCTCCCCGCACCGACGCACCTTGCAGCGCCGGCGAAGCTTGCGGCGCCGCAAGCGCCGCCGGAGCCGCAGTTTCGCTTCGATGCGCTGGCCCAGCAGTTGCAACGCCTGCAGGATCCATGGGATAGCCATATTACTTAGAGCTTCCAAGTGGCCATGAAAATGAATAAAAGTCCCCCACTTGGTAGGTATAAGTAGGTATACAATACATGATCCGATTTTTCTAGATTATTATCTATTATTATACTTCGAGGGTCCATGTTTTGCACATTTTTTCTTTTGAAGAAAAATCGAAAGTATCTGAATTGTATTGAATTCTATTGTTTCACAGTTATCCTTTTTAGATTTTTTTGTGTTAAAACTGGCAGTACGCCGAAGGATGCTTTTTTGAGATTTTTGTTGAAATAGATAGCCATAGAATTTGTGGTGGTTTTGTTTAATATCCCAACCTTTTTACTTTCAAAGATCTACGCTACTGTCTCTCCATTTTATGGGTGCTCAAGGTGAGCAATATTTTGGAATATGTTGGTATTCAGCTTCTGTTTTTATGGGTCATCATTGTTACAATGCCGGGCCGCACGGTGGCCACACTTTCGTTTTAGGAGGCGAAGTCCATCGCAGCCAATGAGCTCCTGCAGAGCGAGAAACGCATCGCCCTACGAAAAGCGCAGCTGCGGCAGGACCTCACCGGTCGTGGGGAAATCCCCCATGAATCGAGGTTGATGGGAGAGAAAATCATCTGTAAATGGCGGAAATTCCAATAGTCAGGGTAAGTGTGTTTATAAACTCCATGAACTACGGATATATCAAGTAGAAGTTGGTTTAGACCAGAATCTCGCCGTTAATTAGTTTGATAGACCCATCTACAATGAGCCCAATATGATGCTTACAAACCAACGAGAGAACAACGTCGTGGGGCTAAACCCTACTTGGTGATTCACCCAGCAGAGATGAGTTTTTTTTTACCACAAATGAGACTTGGAACTTTGAACCAGCAGTGATGGGTAGATTGAGCAGGAGGAGACTGCATCATCAAATAAGAATATATATATATAGGAATGTAATAGGCAAAAACAATTGGCTGTTGGGTTTTGGGACCCGAAGGTGCCAGGCTTCATGATATTTCTATGACAGGATTATTCTTTTGGCAGCAATTTCGAGTCCGGTTGACGTTGGCTGCTCAAACGTGGCTGGCTGCGAAGCCTTTTGTAAACGGTGATGCAGCGGATATCAACGGTGATGATGGTGCCAGATCTGGAGCGTACCATGGGTGTATTGGCTGGTTTGAGATCTTTCTCGTTGTTTTTCACCCCGAAAAAATTGGATGATTCGACTTATGTAATTTCCATTTGTGGGATCAGCAGCGGCAGATGACCACGGATCCTGGACAAGGGAAGGGACCATGGGCAAAAATGGTGCTTCCACTATCGGGCACCACAAAACACGAGAAAAAGGCTAAGATGAAGTTGTTCGGTGATACTGTGATGATCTTGAGGAGGTGCAACGGGACCCCTGCACATCAGAATGCTCTAGCTGGCTGTTTTTTTGGTGATCCGTTTGAACAGTTGATCCCTTCTGGGAGTTCGATTGCTTGCTCAAAATATGGTGAATCAGTCCATGTTTGTGATATTTGCATATAGCTTCCACAATAGATGTTTGATATCCATATTGATGGTTGTGATAAGATCCCCACAGTAATCACCGCTTCAGGAGACGTTCAAAGCAGTTCGGGAAAGCGGCTTGTTGGAAGCGCTGAAGAGGTGCACTGGATGATGAGTGGGCGATGGCGCAAAAATTATGGCCCTGATTATCCTGCACCATGGGCTTATTTGTGGTTAGTCCGTGGTTATTCAAGCATAATATTCTGATAACATGTAGGGATTATATGTGGAAATGATTCTACAACCATGGAGACGTTGGATTTCTATGGATTGATTTGTGTATTTCTTGTGATGCGCCCAGATCTCCTATAGAATGTTGAGATTTAAAAACACCAGCCACGAAGCTCCCGTAAACTGCCCTGGTTCTGGAGTGGTTTTTCGTAGCCACCGGGTCCCTGGAAATTCGACCGATGGCCGTTAATCACATTCACCAAGTGCTATTAGCTGCTTTACTTGATGGTTTACCCGATTGACCAACCGATCATATATTATCATATATATAGTGATTGTTGGGCTCACCCAGTTATAAGTGGGGATAAGTGGGATAAGCCACTTTCATAGGAACTTGCGGATAACTTGCAAGGTGGGGCCCCCTAGATAAGCTGGTTTATATGTGACCAGGTTGACTAAGGTTTATCGTAGATATATCTCATGGGGTTTATAAACCAACTTATAGCTTACAACTGGGGCTCAACACCTTGGAGGAGCCTTATTCACCAGTCTTTCTGAAAGTCAAATAACTTTGGAAGATGCCCTTTGATGTAGCTATAGATAGCCATATAGTTCCACATGGTTGCCCCAACCAATTGTAGGCAAATGACGCCCCACAAGGGGCGGTAATTTTACCATATTTAAATGTCTTTATATTTCTTTAATTACCCAATTGGCCCAAATCATCCAAAATTGGACCATTTTAGTATTGAAACCCACTTTTGGCGATCCCCAATGTCACTTTGAACCCCCTAGATGCACACCACACCCGGAAGATGTGGCCCAGGTGGCCCTGCCCAGCGCCCGAGCTGCCCCGCCCTGACGCGGATGCCGCGACCACGGTGCCCCGCGAGGGCACGGCGGCGTCCGCGGCGGGGACCGCGGCGGATGGCTGGACAACGCCCAAGGCGATGTCAGAGAGAAGGGTGCCTTGGCTGTGGATCTTTATAGATTTACCATGATTTACCCTCCAAGTAGTAGCTAGAAAAAGATGAACAAAGTGGTAATAACTTGTAATATCTTGTAATATACCAATGGTTTATCATGATTTTGAGACTTTTACCATGTTTTACCTAGTGGGGACTTGGAGGGTCTAAGTATCATGGATATGGCCACAACAGTGACTTAGCCACCAAGAGTGGGGATATGATCGGAGACTTTGGGATTTCATGGGATCTCATGGAATTCGAACCAACACCAAATTGAGGGAATTGTGAATGAAACATAATTGATAAATAACCAATCCGGCGGTCAGAAGCAACTATCGATCAATCGCATATGGTGGTCTCACTATAGCAATTTTCAAGGCCTAATATAGAACTAAAACGGTTGCATCGGTGTGATGGTAGATAAAATCCTATGAATATATACATATATATTTAATTATATATAAATATGTTTTATGATCATCAATATGATAATACTGTAAGAGAGAATTATACAGTATTTACACAGAATTTGTAGTAAGAGGGATCCACATCAAAGTACCGGCAGGTCATGTCAGTGCCTTAACAATTCATGTGTTTTCCTTCCTCAGGTTTTCGAACGAGGCTAGACAATGTTGGACAGTACAGACCCAAACAGTCAGCATAAAGGCAGACCATTGTTCAGCTTGCTACAGGCGCATCTGACACAACTTAAGCAAGTTGAGAAGTTGTTTGAACATGTTGGCAGGGCACCAAGCAGCGCCAATTACGCACATTCACATCTGGGCCAAAATGGCATTCTGCAGCTTGATTTTTCCATTATTCTTTTGGCACCCAAAGATTATTGCCAACCGAACCAAATCTTTGAGGCTTCAGCTTCCATATGAGTTGCTACCTTAACTTTCGCAATCTAACCCTCTCCGGTTTTTTCATCCATCCTGTGCTGAGGATTTTCCAACGAATGCCCAGCCGGACGACGACTTGGAACTCCCTGCCACCTCCTCCACCCTCCCCGCCCCCAACGCCGAGCCGCCCCCACCGCCCCCGCCCCCGGCTCCGCACGCGCCAGACGCGCAGTCGCCGGGGCCGCCAGGACCAGAGCTGACACAGCGGCAGAGCCGAGCGTCGAAGAGTCCCAGCGCCAGTCCCAGGGGACGGACTTCTCCAAGAAGATACTTGGCTGCGCTCTTTCGAAGTTGGTAGCTCCTTCAAGTACTTGGCATAGTTGTTTCGTCGGAGATATTTGTCTCACCGGAGAAAGTGAAGTTGAGAGGTGGAGCTGTCGTGGTTTCAACGTGATGGAACCCAAAGCTGGGATTTTTGAAGGCTACCAAATGTTGCTGAAATTCTTGAATATCTTACTATCATTTCATTTTTTTCTCAAGCTAAGACTTTAGCATGGTGAAGCCCAGGGTACACTCCCAAAATCAACGCATTTCCCGATGTTTTCCCTGTAAACTTCATGGCAGCCTCCCGCTTCTTCGGGCTGTTGCCGGGCACCCAACAGGAGCCACTGGCTCCGTGTCCAATTCGGTGCAATTCTTGGAGGAAGCGAAACACTGCAGCAAGGCGCTGAGCCGCCACTTGGAACACGAGATCATGGGAGAATTTCACCAACAATTGGATCATTGGGGAGTATTTAATGTTTTTTTGTTGGTTAATTAATAGGATAGGATTTTTAAGGGGATGGGATTAATTAATTGTTTTTTTTGCTGTTTTTTCGACATGGGGTGGGTTGAATCAATGGGATGATTCTCAAGAAGATTAACAAAGATTAGTAGGGATTAATGGATCATAATGGATCCTACACTGTGAAATGTTGGGCAAGTTTGTTTTTCGCGACCTAACAAGAACCTCTCACAACAAATGATGGGCGGGGAAGAGGTAGATACTTTAATTTCAGGGGTGTGAAATGCGACACGATTTAGAGGAGTAATGGTTTAACTATGTTTTACAATGAAAATGGTGGTTTAATGGGATTCTAATGGAAGTATTGGATAGTATTGGGATGATGTTTTTTCTTTGTGATTTGTGATGGTGATTTACCAAAAAAGTGTCATCACACATGGCTGGCAGGCAAATCCCGGAACGAAATTCACATTTATATAAATGAGAAAATCTTCGAACTAAATTTGTGATTTTCTGGCAAACTTTTGATTACCAGAGGCTATTTGTCAAGAAATATGGTGATTGCTGCTATGCCCGATGATCGGGCTTGGCGACAAACATCGCATTTGTGTGGGTCTAGTGAGTCTAAGACTGTCTAGTTGAACAAGAGCAATTGATTGTTATGGCGCAGTTTTGGTGAACATGGGTTATTATTGTGGTTTCTAGATCTCAGATTAAGTGTGTGAGATGATTTCTTGGGCCATTTTTTTGGACGATGTCCCATGACACTACCGTTTTCTTTTTTTACAGTGCCACAATGGGTTTGGCTCATGGACCCGTAATCAAGCATGGCTGGAATGGATGAGAACAGAGGTTCTGTTGCCATGTGCCAGATTATAAAAATGGGGATGCCTCAATTGTTCGATATAGTATGCAGTATTCTGAGGTGATGGTGGGCTTTGAAACTGGGTGGATGTTTTTTTTTCTAATGCTTGATGATTGGCTGAGGTATTATTTTTGCAATGTCAATTTATAGATATGTAGTTGGCTTGCTTTTGATCCCTAACTATTTCATATTTTTTTTGAGTTTCATGTTTTTGCTGTGCACTGTCGCTTTCCATTCCTGAAGCTGGTGCAATACGTGATGTCTGATATAGCCTGATGACCAAGTTGCAACCACAGTTGCTTGTACAAGTGAACGGGTTTTGAACCCAAGGTAAAACATTGTGAGCCACCGCCGAAAACCCAGGCCCACAAGTCCACAAGGTGATTCTTTGCCACATTCGTTTTAGCATAACTTCACGGCTACTTTGGTTTCAATAAAACGGTTTTTTTCGTTGACATTCCAAGCTCAGCCTCAACGGGAAAATTTTTACCTGGAGCCCATGGACTTGCATTGCGTTTACCGTTAAAATCCGTTAAACATATTCTTTCGTAACAAGAGATGGTCATCAATCCATGGGGATAATTATACTAGGGATGTCTTTATGGCATATAGATGCACATACATGCATATACAATATGGTTATGTATATACTGTGTATGGTTATTGTAAGGAATCCCTTAGGATTTAGGATGGGATGACCAAATCCCACCATCGATAGCCGGGAACCGAGGCATTGCTACACAGGTCTCGGGTCGCAACCTCCGCGAGCTGCGAAAGTTGCTGTCACCTCCACCACAGGCGATGCCAGAAAGGGATCATGCCAGTTATGTTTGTTGGTTCATAATCTCTGTTATATCTATAAATAAATGAAAGCTATACATATAATTATGCAGGCATGTATAAAATCATCCTGGAGTAGATTGAATGTTGACATTTCAAAAAAAAAGAAACATAACTAAGATATGAAATGCGTTCTAAAATCATCTAAAATCCACCATAAATCCTGGGTTCAACCAGTGCAGGTCCTGAAGATCTTTGAAGCCACTGCTATTCTTTTGGGAGATGCTACGGTCCGGTGCCTAGAAGTCAGGAGACCATGGTCAGGAAACCATGGAATTTTGCCGGCCAAGTACAGGAGCAATGTTTGTTTATACTCCTGAGGTTTTGATTTTCTTTTTTCCGTTGTTGGTTCCCTTGAATATCTTCGAGCCTGTTCTGCAAATCAACCCCATGTGTTCGGCAATAGCTATTTGGAGATTATGGAGATTGGAATCCGAGTGTGGATGTGACAAGCTGTTCTTGGCATCTGTATGTTGAACATGTCCCAAAATGACTTCGGGGTCTTGAGGGTAAGTGACTGCTGCAGTGCCTTGGCTTCCGGCTCAGCTTCTAACCAAAGATACAACTGATTCGAGCCAAGCTTCTGAAGCATCACCTGCCTCAAAACTGATAGGTCGCTAACTTTATTTATGAATGGCTCCACTGGGCTTGAACAACGGGATATATTGGAATATAATAATATATATGTATATTACCATATAGTAATTATTATATATGTTGATTATTATTATTTATTATTCATTATTATTATTATTGTATATTACTATTATTATTATTTTTTTAATTATTATTACTATTGTTATTATTATTATGGTTATTATATATATATATGAATATTATGAATATATATGTATATACTATTTATATATGTATATATATATATAACTTTATTATAACCATGGATATAAAATCTCCACATGGATGAACGGAGGTGCAGGGGCCACTCGCTGTGGAAAATTTCATGGTTTCTCTCCATGCTTTGTATGATGTTCCCATAGAAACGGGCATTGTCATTTGGCGACGCCCAAGTTATAAGTTGGTTTAACGCATCTAGCTATAGACCATAGAAATCTATAGAATATATAACTATCATGATGTATCTACCATCAACCGTATAGCTGTAATTACTCAGCAACTGAGCCAACAAAGTATAAACTGCAGGAATTCATGGACGAACTCATCAATTTGGTTGCTTAAACTTGGGGAAGCCACCATTCTTAGATGAAATCCCAACTTAGCCAACGGAAGCGTCACCACCAATAGTGCCTCACAATACCACACAAATATACATATATATATATATATATGTATGTATGTGTGTGTGTTTCTAGTTCCCAGATCATATCCCCAGATTTTCCTTAGTTAAAACATGTACATGTTATATCATTATTTCACCATGGCCCGAGGCGCCGCTGCCGGAGCTGCTCAGCGAGGCCTTGCCACAGCGCCTGGGGACGCTGGACGTGACGCGGATCTCCGCCCTGCAGAGGTCCAGGGTCAAGGCCTTGCTGCGCCTCGGCGGCACGTTTTCCAAGGTGAAAGTTATCCCAGAAGTTATGGTTTAACTGTGGTTTACGGTAGATACATGGTAGATATAAGATATAGGTAGGTAGGCAGGCAGGAAGGTAGGTAGGTAGGTATGTGGGGTAGGCAGGTAGATAGATAGATAGATAGCCATTATATATGTATAGCCCTTAAATGGATATAATATACCAATGATATCAAATAGCTTTCCCCAATTCAGGATCGTTAAACCATAGTTTGCCACCTTATTCGCGGACCCGTATTGTGTTGTAAAGCTGTTCGCTCCAGATACTTGTTTGTCAATCGCCATGCCATGCCTCATGTGCACAAGGAAATTGCCAGATGTCCAGCCAGATGCCATTGCAACATGGCCGAGGAATGGGAGGAAACATGATACCCTTAAAGCCACGGATGGTCCAAATATCAATCATTGTTATCAGTCAAAATCAGGGCTTACTCCAAACATAAATCAACACCATGTTTGATGTAAACCACATCTTCTTCTTTCTGGGTGAAATGTGTTCAAACCACCGATGTTGGTGATGCATACCGACCTACCAGCTGTTTGGATACCATTTTTGTTCTGTGGGCCCATTTAGCGCATGATGCATTCCTACAGGGATGCCATTTCCAATTGCAGGCATGCCCATCAATTTCGAAAGGTCATGTTTCCTGCGTTCACCGAATAATCCACCCCAAAAACTCCAAATATCCTGGATATTCCTGATTCCTGAATGCATAACGATGAATACAGCTGGAAATGTGGAGATATTTGGGTCCTGGATGTATATAATCAGTGGTTTGGTGTGTTTGAAAATATGGTCCCCAGGATCCATTGGTGAATCAACATTTCCTGACAGTTGCAGTAAATTGGTGGTAAATCCATTTGGTGAATCAACATGTCTCCCGTTAACATTGCAGAAACATTGGGGTTACCCTCTGGTAAAGATACAAAAAAACTATGGAAAGATCCACCATTTTTCATGGGTAAATCCACTATTTCTAGGGGTATTTTCAATAGCAAACTGTTAGTTTACCAGAGGGTATACTCCGTTGTCAGTCAGGGTTTTCGCCGCAAGGCAGCTGTATGTCATCCCTGTGCATCTCTTTCCCAGTGGTGCGCAGCATGGCTGCAGCGATGGCATGGAAGATCATGTTGGTGGTTTCACACATTTAAGTGGGCCACATTCATGGCATTCATGGCCAACAAACATCTGGAAAAGGATGATTGGCAAGGAAAGAAATTGGGGTATCCTCTTTTTGGCCAAAGCCTATGTTCAGTTCTGGCTGCTTATCTCTGCTGCATTTGCCGGTCACGATGCCATGCCATCCGGCGATCCACCAGGGGTGGGGCGAAGGTCCATCTCATCTCAGAGAAAACATCACCGTCGTGACGTGACTTTTTCAATGATGCTCAGTAGGGGGATTCCCGTCAAATAGCATTTTTTCAGTTATTTTCAGGTGAGTTTGTTATTATCGGTCGGCCACATCATGTCCATCTAGAAGTATAATTTGGCGCCCAATACTTAGTCAAATTGTTAACGCGTTTATGATATTTGCTGGAACCAACTTGGTTTGCAAAGTTGGTTAGTGCGTTTATGGTTCTGATATTTGTTGAAACCAACTTGGAAAACTGTGGTTGGTTATTATATAGGTTCAACTAAGTATGGAACCGACTTGATGTCATGTTTCCATTTTTCATACTTGGCTCCATGCTTGATCTTAATAACCATGAAGGACCATGAACGTATGGACCATGAAGTTTTTGTTTTAATGGTGCCACATGAAAATCGCCACCATGGTGGTTCGCATGCACCGCCGCATATCCCAGTCCATCATCCAACATCAGATTTGTTGTTTTTTTTGAATGATGGGACCCCCTATCTTAACCAACAAACAGCAAACATGTCAATTCCATCACAGAGTAAACCCATACCCTCTGGTTATGAAAAAAAACATAGTTATGGGAAAAATGGCTCATGCATAGATGTGAATGTGATGATTTACCTATTGAAAATAGTGGTGCTCATTGATTTTCCATATAGCTATACATCCGTCCGCATCCCCTTATTCCTTGGTCTTCATCACTGCTCACATGGCCTATAGCCATCTATACCCTCCGGTCATCAAACATGACAATGGACAATCCACCATTTATAGTCTAGTGAATTTTCCCACTCAAACCTTTCCCCCCATCAAAACCAGCCATGTGGCTGGCCGGGGGGTAACCCCCACCTCTCAGGAGTGTGTCATGATGTTCCTCAGCCGCACCGCCTCAATGGTGCCCAAGTCGCCGACAACGACGACTCCGTCGAAGGCATCGGCCAGTCGGCCGGAGGCCAGGGCGGAGAACCGGTGATTCTATGCTTTTTTTGGTTGTTTTTTAAGCAAACAAAATAGGGAAGTGAACGAGAAGCCACCTAAGAATTTTAGTGCGTAATTCAGAAAAATTTGATGTTCAGAATCAAGAGTAGTGAAATTATTTGCCGTCAAACATAGGGAATTAGTCAAAAAAACGTACGGATCAAACCATCATAGAGAGTCAGAATACTATTGGACACAGGAAGTGAACCATTGAACAAATTGATTTAAACCATCAACAATCAGGATTAATGTCAACCCCGGATTAATAAACCATGGTTTATTAACTAGGGGGCCGGGGGGTATTCCCCCAATAGTCATGATTTGATACTTTTTTATGGTACTTTCCCAATTAAATAGCCGTTTGGGGTTTATTAATCCAGGCTTGACGGCCCCTGGCTCGGTATTGGATCGAAAAAATGGGGGTCCCAAGATTTGGTGATAGTTGATACTATAGTTATATAGGACGTGGTACTAGCGTAATATAATGCAATTAATATATATATATACATATGTATGTATGAATATAGCATAGACAGACTATATAATACATACAATGTATATATATATACATTGATTTAGTCATACCTCGATGGACACACACATATTAGATGTATACTCTATACACCTCTGCTAGGAGGCTGGGGTCGTCCGTGACTCTGCGGCTGCATCCCTGGAGGAGACCGAAACGGTGCCGCTGAAAACTGACGAGGAAGAGCTGCTTGGATGCGATGGGATGGGTATGGGATGTCATTGGTAATGGCTATATATATATATACATACATACAGTTATATTTATATATACACATAATTATATATATATATATTTACACACACACATATATATATATATATAGATATACGTATACGTGTGTGTGTATGTATATGTATATATTTATATAAGGGCCATATGTTTGATGAGATACTAATATTTTTGGATATACGTACCCAACTCCCTTTGTTGGATACATGTTTGGCTAATTTGAAAATGTAAATGCTCAATCCATATCTTCCGACGACTTCATGTACTTGTTGGATATATCACCATTTTTTTGAACAGGCTGGTGCCCAACTGCTGTAATTTGGGTTAAAAAAACAGTAACTTAATATAGATACATCCACCATTAGCACCAGGTATTTGCCGCACTGAACTAAACCAACTTATCTATGGGGCACCACCTTCAATGCTATGCCCAGGTCCAAGTTGCACGTGGAACCAGATCTGTCCAAGTTGAGCCGTGAGCAGTTAAAAGCTGTCCGCGAGTTGACTGCCGCTTGGGATGAACAGTCGCTGCATAGGGGGAGAACTGCTCCGGATTCCGATTTTTTTTGTTGGAAAATGTGGGCTGAAGAGCCAAGAATACATTGAATACACCATCCCAATTTGGGGTAGAAGATTGGGTATACCATGGTATAGCCATTTGGTATGATGTAAAATGTCCCCCCCATGGCTGCTTGGGACGGTATATTATGGGCTTACCACATTACATACAAGCTGTCAAACATGGCCATGGAAAACCGTTTTTTGGGTAGATCCATTTCCTATTGAACACATATTCACTATTGCCGGGCCAGGTTAGATTGCCAGCAGAGATGATGATGGCATAAATTAGGGGAGGCAAGTTCTGAACTGGGTACGAAGCGTGGCACGGAGCTCCTCATTGCAGATGCTGGTGAGCAGTGATTCCAGTGTGAATCCTTTTTCCCTTTATCTCACATGACTTGAGGCTAATTTGTGTATTGTTCACCTACATCAATCCGGATTGATGTTCAAAACCAGCTGGGTTGTTGGCCAAAATCCATGCTCCTGAACTTCCGGAACAGTCAAGTGATCGACGTCACCCAGGTTCAGAAGTCTCCTCTGGAGGTGTCCCATGTGTAGCTCCTTTCCATAATTTCCCCTCATTATGTCGTGTATTCTCGCGATTTCGCCAATGCTTCAAATTCTTATGTTTTCTACTGCTGTGGTTTCCCACATCCCAAGGTTTCTTGATGTTCATTGCGCAAACAGGCTTTGAATTAATCCACACATGGGTTTGTCTGAAAATAGGATAGCCCATTCCATCCACTGGCTCATCTTAACGTTCCGTATTTTAATTGCTATAGACGGCATCCAACCCATTCTCAGGCACAGCCAAATATCATATTAGTCTGTTAGCTGTATCCCTGTGAAAAACTCATTCATACCCCATAATGCCACTATTTGATTAAGTCATACTCATATCCTATTATATATATATATATATTACAATTATATATGTGTATACCCATATCCCCAGATTTTCATGACATTTCTGCAGCTCTTCTGCCACCGACGCTTCTCCCACCCAGGTCACTCGCCAGGGCGTTGGCTCGGTCATCTTCCACGGTCTCACCGACTGCAGCGAAGTGGAGGCGCCCTCAGCCGAGCCGGCTGAGGTCGACCCCCGCAAAAATAGGGCGTAAAATATCATAAGAATGGGTAAAATGAAACAGTTTAATCAGATGAAATAATCAGATTAAAATTTCTAACTATTTTTTAAACAGATGATAATGGGTAAACAATCATGAAAACCCAGGGGAAAATGATGAAAATATGGGTTTCCTGCTTTTTCTGTTTAGCACATTCTTAAGGACCAATAGTTATATATAAAAGAAATACAGCTATATATATATATATATCAAGGAATTTTGTTCAACAAATTGGGTGATTTGCGTTCAAGATATTTGGCAATGTTTAGAGTTTAGGGGGAAACTGAAATCGCCAAACCAGTGGATTTTTGGGTGCCATGTTCGGTGCGAGACGTGTTTTTCTCTCTCCGAACTTGAACCTGGACATTGCATGCAAACATGCAACGTTTGAAACTGTGCTTGAAAGCCTTCACGGCTGTAGATATCCTTTTTACATATTTTTACCAGTCGTCGAGTATAGCACCCTCCAAAGGACAGAACAGTTTTGATATTGATGTGTTGTTTTCGCATAGGAATTTACATGAATGTATGAGTGGCGGTATTCCTCATGCTATCTCCCATATCTCCATGTTATTCACTATTTCCTTCAGCTTACATGGATATTTCACAGTATATTGTATTATTATTGTCATCATTATATATATAAGCACCTTTTACATGGATATTTGATGGTTATAGTATAGTGATGTTAACTATATATATATAACTATGTCTATATTTATATGCCATGGATATGTATTTTATGTATTCAATGCCATTTTTCAAAAAGCGTTGCTTTTACCGTAGTGGCATGCCCCTCAAAAGCCTTGCCAGGTGCAGCGGGACATCGTGCTGTCGAAAGGTGCCTCGACTGAGGTTGGTAAATCTTAAGCGGAAACCATAATTTTTCCTATGAAATTCATTGCAAGTACCGTAAAACATGGGCATTTTAGGAGGAAATTAAAACCAATCATTGGAAGCATGAACCGTATGGAATATGAACATGTTAAGACTTTTAAGGATTTGTTATCCATCATTGGGATTTCCGGAACATTTTGAAAACATTGTTGAAATATGCGGTGGTGATGCAATGGGATTTGATTGAGGGATAATCATGGGATACTATGAATATCTATGAATGATATGATGGTTGGGTGTGTCTGAAAATGGCGATGAAATAAATACCCTCTGGTAATTTGACATAACTATTGAAAATGGCCATTTATCGCTGATTTACCCATTAAACATGGTGATTTCCCATCGTTTTTTGTATGTTTACCAGAGGTGTATATATATAACCCAAAATGACAACATTTTTTGTCGGAACATCATTCGTGCGCTGTGGATGGAAGGAGGTACCCTCCATGAAGAGGGATTCATATCCCCCAAAAAAAGGCAGGTGAGAAAAGAACGAAGAAATTGGGGCCCAAGAATGAACCCCCGGTTTTTTAATGTTTGGGAGTTATTTTTTTAGGTGAAAAAGGACCAGCAAGGCTCGGGCTTGTGTTGGTTTTAACCATCCCGGTGAAGGGGTTACCACATACAATTGGTATGCAAGTGGCCATGCAATGGGATGATAATGGGATAATACAATTGGGATGCATTTGGGGATACTCTCGGGCAATTCAACATAGCTATGGCTTTTTGATGGCATATTTTGTTCGATGATTTACCGATCACGATCTTTCCATACTCATAGCTATGTTAAATAACCAGAGTGTATGCTCCAAAGGTGTTGCATGGTCAAAAAAAACTGTGCTCATTACAGTATGGTTGAATGTCTCTCCTTTGCACTCTGCACTTGAGGTTCGGACGGGTCGAACAAGTTTAGATTTGCCTGGGCTGATTTCTTCAGCCTTTGAGGTTTCATTTTGGTCTACCCTGATCCCAAAAAGAAGCCTCCGGCGTCCCGGCAAAGCTTCAGCAGTGTGGGAAGCCACAATGGCACCATGTGTTTTTTGGTCACCAAGAAGTCTAAGCTGGGAACCAAGCATCAGTGAAATGTTGGCTGATTTGCTGTGCAAGTGAAAGTCCCATGCAGGAAATCTAGCAGCAGTAGGAGTGGTCTTAGTGCTGAGATATCATCAGGTCAGACTCGGCTAGAACTTGGAGATTAACCATGTAGAAAGCCAGAATTTTCAAGTACAATGCTTGTTTTCTCTGCTGTTATTAATTAAGCACCTTGATTCACCACCTTCCACCCAATCCGCCACGCATAACTTGTTCAATGCGCTTTGTTTAAGGCCAAAATCGCAGGATCCACCACAATCCATCGATTCGCTTCGGGACATCACTTGGGTTTCTGTGAAAATAGGCTACCCCCAGGGCAGTTGAACCATGCGCGCACGAAGTCAGGCAGGCTGCGGCTTGAACAAACCCGCCACCGTCACGATGTTCAATTGCTTTGCTCCGGGCGAGTTGCTAATGGACGATCCATTGGTCGATTGCTGAGGGATCTGAGGGCTGAAGATGGTCAATGTATGCGATAATCTTTCGACCCCGTTGAAGTAGTTTTGGTTTGAGCAACGAATTTCAATTTCACATTCTCGCGTCAGATTGAGGTTCGAAACAATTGAAATGAGGAGTTGTCAATCTCAAAATGGAGGTCATGAGGTCCATGCACAAATGACGACTAGTCATGGGGCTAAGCGGCTAAACTGGTGATATTTTTACATATTACTAGTGATCCCCATGGCCCCATGGGCAGAAGAGAATCCAATTTCTAGATTTATCATGATTTATCTATTTACTTCCCGTAAGCCTAACTTTCAAAATTTACTACGGATTTCTCATGTCTCTGTTTGTTGGAGGGTGCAAATCTGTTGAAACGTCCCTATATTTGATGTTATGGGGTCGTTTCCCACGAGCACTAGTGAGTCACTAGTAGAGGTAAGGTGGGAAACCATTATGCGGGGGTCATAATAAAATATAATAAAGATCATCCCAGTCATAGGGGCATACCATGGCATACCGGCATACCCGATAATCGACTCTATTGGGGATGGTTAAAGTTTATGATTGGGGTTACCACCTGCTATGTAGGGTATCCATAGAATCCTACATAGCCATCCATATAATGCCATATAATCCATTTTTTATAATTTTTAAAATTATGTTTTACCATCTTTATTATTGGGCTCCTACATAGCTGCACATAGCTAGTGGATGGTGGATTTTAACGATGATCCACTTCATGTGCCTGGAGCGCCACCAGGTCCGCGAGGATTACAAGGAGAAGATTCGGCTGATGACAGAGGAAAATAAGACCTGCAAGTTCTTGGATTACGACTGCCAGAAGGGAATTTGGCAGTTTGAAGTCAACAGATTCTGAGATTTCTGAGTGGGTTGATTGGATTTAAGCGGTGGCTGATTTTTAGAAAGTTCGGAGCTGGTTGGTGATTGGGTCCCAACAATTCCCGGTACCATTCGCAAACCAATCAAAACCAATCAATGTGATTCTAGTTTGATTTCCATCTCGGATTGTATCCCCATTGTAGCATTAAGGTTTCAAACATGGACCTCGGACTTTGAACACCTTTACATCAGCTTAAGCTGGGGGTCCCGGCTCCCCTGCTTAAAGCAGCAGGGCGTTGTGTGCCAGGAAGCGTTGTGGATGGAAGGCTTGGATAAGACATATCTTGGGGATGACTTACCCAAAACAGCAACGGGTTGGTGGTTTGGAACATGAATGGATTACGACTCTCCATATATTGGGAATGTCATCACCCCAACTGACGAACTCCATCATTTTTCAGAGGGGTAGGTATACCACCAACCAGATTAGGTGTTTGTGAATTCGGATATGATCAGCGGTGCTTCGTATGATCGATGCGTTCCATTCGATTAAAAACCATCGCACTTGGACACAGAGCAGAGTTTCAAGTTCAAGTACCACCTCAGCCTTCCGACCTTCTGCTCACCCTTGGCCTTGATTTGTAGAAATCTGTTTGTATCATTAGAGGCGTCGCTCGCCAATGTCATTGGGACATGTGCCCAACAGCATCACAAGCAGGGCACGCCCTGTTGACCTGCGAAGATAGGGTCTGAGAGAATACCTACAGGTAGCACAAGTTATAAGTTCAGCTGCACTTTTCATGCATATTATATACATGTCACATCATGTAAGATTGAATAATGCGGGTTTATCAAATGGCACCCTCAATCTAACATAGCCTATAGCTATGGAAAATGGCAGGTGTGGAGATGGTTTACCTATTAAAGATTGCCATTTTCCATAGCAACATGAGATGTTAAATGACTGCCAGAGGGAAAGCTAACCCGTCAGCTGGGAGGCCCGCCTTTCGCGTGCTCAAAAGCTGCCGTTCGTGACCGGTGGCAAGAAATCTTACAGACTTGGGCTGAAAGAAATTTGAATCAGGAGAGAAGACACATACTTTGGTGAACCGTGTGGTCATTGGCTGCTCGGCTCACTTTTGAACATTTTGATGTAGGAACATGCTTCCCTAGGCAAAGCAGTTGTTCTAGCATTTCGCATGTTTTGATATTTCCCAGAAAGAGCCTGAAACAGCCCATCTTTGTTTCATCAACCGTAGAGAAAGCATGCAGCCTTCCACTCCTCCAACATGATTATTGTGGATTCCACTTTAGACATGCACTAAATAGACCTGAAGAAAAGCTGGGGACCAGTGGAGAAAACTCACAAATCTGTATCCAACAGATTCGTCGAAAAAAACAAGGCCCAAGGAAGTAACAAGAAAGCCAGCAGGGTTGCTGTTGGGCCCTTCCTTGATTGCTGCTTTTCCAACAGTCAGGTGCTGGGAATTTTCCTTCCAATCCGGGGTGATGATCGAGCAGCCGATAGCTTGTGATACTGTGGAAGAAATCCTGCACCACCAAACGGATGGTCGATGGTTGAACCATGTTGAACCCCAAAGAAATAATGCTATACACCACGAACTGGTGCACCGTATCATATCAATTTCAGGTGATTAGACTCTAAGACTCTATGGCCGCAGCTGTGGGCTGATGACCGTGCCACATAGACCCAAAGCGGTCGCGGTCAACACGGCCTGGGAGTTACGGTATGACCATCACCGAGTAATCGCAGACTTCATTCACATTTTTGTGCGTGAGCTATGTAGCAGGCATCAGGCAACCGTCAGAAAAGATTACTAATTAATGGTATGGCAATATGTAGAGTTCACATAATTGTGTAGATCTATTTTCTCAATATGTGCCATGTATGTGATTTAGCATGATCTATAGACAGTAATTCACTCGTAACCAGGGATGACCTTGGGATATCCTGGAATTCAATGAGGACAGAACCACCGCTGGTGGGACTGCCACTGTCCGGTTTGAAACGCGATGTGTACTTCCACCCTTTTCATCCTCGAGATTTTAGTGGGTTTCACCTCTATCTCTGTGTAACATTGTGTGACCATCATTTCGATAAATTTCAATATATTTCAATAATTCACCAACCTGCAATATCCTAACCCTCATTCCAGTGCAGTGAGGTAGTTATGAATTATGCAGAGTTGACATGCATATTGTACATGTCAAGATCCACCTGGTCAACATCCAACATCCAACATCCAACATTAACATATATTGATATCATACCAGTTATTCCAGCCATATTCACCCCACGAGTGCTCCGTTTCGTGGATCGCCATGACAGCACTACATTCACCGCGGCGGGCACTGAGCCCTCCGCGCCTGGAAATTCCGGTGCTGCCGGAAGTGCCCGTGACGTTGCGGCAGAAACGGGAGTAAGTCATCAAACTTGTTTAGGGCCTCTTTCTATTGTATGTATAATGGATGTATATATATATATGTATGTATATATGTGTATATCTATATATATATTGGTTGTTTGATTTTGTTAGTTTATACCCAGGACACATACAAGTTAACCGGGCCGTTCACTATATACACGGTCATATATATATATAATAGTGTATATTATATTTTGTATACATACAGTATATTTATGTATATGTGCATATAGGTTTACATACGGAGTAAATATGTGTGTATATATATATAGTGACTTGTGAGTACGGCAATAAATGGTCATGTGACAACCACAAGTGGGGATATGGATGTATATTAGCAATGGATAGTTTATCCGGCGGTTTGGAGGGAGCTGTTGGGAGCTGCAGGGAGCCAAGCAGCCACGAATTGAGTTTCCAAGCACAGGATAGGGATATGGACACAGTCTGCAATGGAATATAACATATCTCATGGTGCTTTTCTAATGTATTGGATGATACAAATATGACATATATACTGTAGTGGGATTTACATCTATAGTAATATATATATATATATATGTATATATAAGAACACGAATAATGGAATACCATATGATTGTGATGTATGCCTGAATTCAATCCGATATCATGGAGTATGATGGAATTCGTACAATATCAACAACAGGATTTGAGGGTCCCTAAATTGGGGGTGAAGCAGGGGCCGGGTGATCTGGCGGATTCTGTATGAGGAGTTAACCAGAAATCAAGAAACATGTTGTTGAACCCATAACCAGTGGACATAATGGATCCAGATTTACCATCTGTTTGTTTTTACTACATAGTATAAATAAGTAAATAATATATATATGTTATAATTATACATATATATAATTATACATTCAATTATACATTAGTTACAGGAGCTATAACGATAGGCAAGCCAATCGTTTTTGTGAGTGAATTAAGATATATTTCATGGGTATAGTCGGTATAGTAGTGGATACTTGAAATAAGTACACTGAAGATGGCAAGTCGCGGGTTTTCTTGCCGGGCGGGTTGTAGAACAGATGGCAATATTACAGTAAACTACCAAGGCAGACACCCCCAGTCCCCCAAAAACTGGCTTTGGAAAATCATTTTGTGCGTTGAAATTTGCCATTTCATACCGTTGTTTGGGTTTCCATTCCCGGAATATGTTTAAAACAGAGCGATTTGAGGAGAAGGTAGAAACCATGGTTTCCCTCTAGTTTTTTCCCTTACACCAGTGATCCAGGTCAGACAATGAAAATTCGGCTTTTTTTTGGGTGTTTTGCCATGGCTTCTTCGCCAAGGCCATGGCAATTTCCTTCAATTTGCCCAGCACACCTGTATCTCGAACTCCAGAGCCGGGCTTTCGGAGTTTCGAGCCGCGATTGCATTGGATAGACGGGGAGAAAATTTTGCATTGTTCTTTGATATATTCTAGATATTACAAATGGTGATATAACTGGGATACAACCAACAGGAGCAAAGTCAGGAAAATGTGGTGACTTTTTGGTCATCTTGGATTTGCTGGGAGGTAACCCCTTTTGTTGCTTACATTTCTCCACTTATCTCTCATGTAGCACAGTCAATCATGTGTTTTACCCCTCCAAAATCTTTGATTCCAGCAGTTTCTGGCCGTCCGGGCCCATGATTGCGCAGGCAACCGATCACTATATTTAGCGTAATTGTGCATGTATACTGTATGAACATGCGCATTTATTACATTCATCTATACCATTTTCCTATAATTAGCATACATATACGTACCATGGCCAAAACTCGGGTTATATATGGTTGTATCATGTTAGATGCCCATATTGGAGGATGGGTGGGCATTGAGAATTAATACTTACTACTTCATAATATGCTGACGCGCACACACTTGGAAGATTGTTTCCATTTTGCTGCCCTTCCCACATCACCCCCTTTGGCTTTTCAAAGGCGGAGCCACCGGTTGATCGCCCGACGTCCCCCTCGCCGGTGGGCTCCCCCTGTTGCGGCCACCGTCCCATGCGCTCGCCCTCGCCACCTCCGGCGGCCATGGCCATGGCCATGGCGCAGATGGCGCAGATGGCGCCGCTGCAGTTCAGAAGTCCATCCCCGGTGCCCTGGATCCATCCATGGTGCGACATGTTTCCACCCAAGATGTAGATTTAAGATGATTCAAGGATCATAAATTTAAATAGCAATTTGCCAATGATGGGTGTGGGTTTGTTTGTGTCCAAAACATGGGGGTTGCCCCAAAATTGTAGTTTTCCTTGGGTAGAATGATGCTCAACATGGTATTTTAGGGTGCCCTGTGTGTGACCCACAAACTTGGCAGTGATCGGGCTCGGCTACATGGCCGTGAAGTGTGGCTGCAGACAATACTGCCAATCAGAAAGGGACAGAACCATAATTACCAAAGGATCTATAAGGAAACCTCTTTTTTGGAGGATGCCCCAACTCCTGTACAGGCCAACATGCAGATCTTTGTCGGCTCTTCGTGGAGTGTGGGGTTGGCATATGCCATTTGTAACTATACCATGACTAATGGGTCCAAAAGAGTTACAGTATCTTTGTATGTTTGTTAGATTCATGTCTCTAATTTATAAAAGTAAAAACGGCCCCGTCCCCATTGCATCATGCTCCCCAATTCTTGCTGAAGGGTTCCCAATGATATCCTCATGATGGGTGGTTATATCAATTTTACCGGATAACCCCCCTATGGCCCACAAGCGATACCCCCCAGTTATGTTTGTTGGTTGAGTTTCACCCAATTCGCTAGTTAGATATGTCTAAGAAATAGTTAATCAATGGGAATTTCAGAACCCTAAATCCTGGAAATTGAGGTACTGCATCATATACAACATATTTGGGGGGATATGTCCGACATAGTCCTTGAAATGGCCATTGGCAATGAACTAGCAATACCTATATGACTATGACTAGTAAAAAACACTATTAAGTTAGTATCTTCTTACCCTCTGGTAAACTAACATAGCTATTGAAAATGGCCATTGATTTCGTGAGTTTTCCCATTAAAAGCATGGTGGATCTTTCAATAGCTATGTCAATGTTTACCAGAGGGTAACCTGGGATGACCTACTTACAACTCACCTTTTCCCCGCAAATCAACGGAACCGTCAGGTTCCCTCCATGTCCAGCACCGCCCCGGGCGGCACCTCGCCCTGGCGCCGCCAGCCGGGCGAGGCGCCGGCGAACCTGGCGCCGGCGCCAGGGCGGCATGCGGTACCGGGGACGGGCCTTGCGACTTGTCTTAAAAGAGTGTGTCATTATAGTTGCCAACAATGGGGATGATGGTTTGAGTGGTGGGGATGAGTGATGGTCTATTGTTAATGGGTTAATAGGTGTGAATAATGGGGATAGGTGATGGTTTACGTTAATAGCGATGATATTTATAATATATATATATATATACATTTTATTTTATTTATTTATTTATTTATTTATTTAGTTGTTTTTGAATAGTCTTGATAACGGGCACTGTGTGGCACACAGGTGTATATACTGCACATACTGTGTATATATATATAGCAATACAACCAAACTGGTACTGCTACAGTAGTTGTATTTTGTTAGCAACATGCTGAGCTGCTGGGCCAAGTGATAAGCTTGAACTTCGGGGTATTGTCGGTATTGTTTATAATATGCGTGTTTCTTGATTGCCAAAGATAGCGACTCCATACGCCGGGAAAATTGAGCCTTCTTGGTCAAGATGGACCGAAGATTTGAAATTGTAGGGACATGATGATCATGGATTTTTTGGGTTCCTACGCTGTAGAAAAGCCAAATCAGGCAACATTTTGCTAATTCACTGGCTGACCTTACTTTAGATCATGAAAACCACGCCATTGGATGAGTTGATTTCTGATATGGTGATGGATGTTACATCAGATTTGCACAGCAGTTATGGTGCTTCGATTCGGTTTCCTTGGTGAATGTCAGCTTGGACTCAGTTTCCTTGGTGAGTGTCCGCCAAACTAGAGGGTCCTTGCCGTACAAGCTAGAAAACATCGAACATGGATTCTGTACTAATTATTCTGATCCGGTTTATGGTGTTAAAATGTTATAAATATATATATACACATAAATATGTGTTTCATTTACTTTCCATCTTACTCCGCTTAGGATGATGCCCTCACTTTGGGTTGTATGTCGGACTCCCGTCTGCTGTTCTGACTTTAGGAGGCCTTGTGTGCTGCTGGGCCTGCAGGATCTATCACCCAAAGACTCAACGACACGCATTTGGCGCCTTGGGTGATATAAAGCTTAGCAGCTGAGCCAGTTGTGGCCATGTCTATGATCACTGGTGATTTCTATTGGAATATGATGAATGGGGTTAGTGACTTAGTACTAACTGGTAAAGGGTAAATCGGGATAGCCAAGATTCTGGGCCATTGGCACACCCAAAGGCCAGATCTTAGCTTGGTAAACCATTCATCCTTGATGAGTAGGATGAGTCCGAGCTGATTACTTGCTGGTTCATCCTACTTCCTACTTAGTGGGCTCAACCCCAGCTGCAATTGCACCAATCCCATTTGCCCATCATGTGCACATCATTTGCCCTGCTTACAGCCAGGTGAATGACATCCTGGCCATTTCAATTGCAACTTTTGGTGGAGGTTCAACCTCTCAGACCAGTATAGGAATGACTCGGAATCTCCTAATCCTCCAATTGCCTGCCAGGGATGAACCACTAGGGTAGCCACACTGTGGTGTCCCCCAGTTTTGTTTGTTGGTTTAAAACCCAATTAACTGGTTCGATATATCTGCCATACATGCGAGTTAGCCTATGACACAAACCAACTTAGCCAACTAAATCCAGTTGCATAAATCCTATTCAGGTCCTATTCAACCATCATGATTTTCCGGTAAAATCACCTAACGTGGAAAATCATGGAGTGGGACGCCCTTCAAAAACCACAGGTGCCTTTGCGTCACATGCTGCCCTTGGGGCCACGCAGTGACTCCCAAACCACACAGAGCACTGTGATGCAGGCAGCACTGGAACCTCGGACATTCAATTTCCCAGCTGATTTGTTGTCGGGCTTGATTTCCGGATATATGATATTGCACAATGATACATATACTGGTTGTTGGTTTGGAACATGTTTTTGTTATTTTTCCATTCAGTTGGGAAGAATAATCCCAACTGACTATTTTTTTCAGAGGGGTTGAAACCACCAACCAGTATATTTGATTTAGTCGTCAGCGTGTGTGTGTGTATGTGTGTTTTTGTTTTTGTGTGTGTGTGTGTTTTGTTTTTGTGTGTGTGTGTTTGTTTTTTTTGTGTGTGTGTGTTTGTGTGTGTGTTTGTGTGTGTATCCACCAGCTCCAATGGTTGTTTTGAATATGTTTTTGCCTTGCTGTCTACGAGATGAGCTGCGCTGCTCACATCAGCAAAGTATTGAAGTAACTGCCGATTCCAGCACCCATTTTCAGGTGCGCATCTTGACTCTGGAATTTGACCCAAGTTTTGTGGTTTGCGAGGGGCCCCTCACAGCTAGGAATCGCCCAGACCCCTTCCTCAGCGAAGAGTCAACATATTTGGTCAACGGGAAGGGATCTCCTGGTTATCCAACAGTCCAAAAAGGAACCCCCCAGATACCATGACCCCATTATAACGCCAAGAAAATCCCACAATCCCAATAATTACATTCCCCTCAAAAGTGCGCAATAGCGTGAATCACCTCTGAGTTTTTTTCCGCTATCGCAGATGACACACGCGCACCAGGGAGATGATTCATCGCATCTGTGGCTGAAAGATGAACGAATCCCATCTGAAAATGAAAGATGAATCCCGATGGAGAGAGAAAGGATTCGTATCATGGATTGGGTGACTAAAAATCTAAATAAATAGATAAATAAATAAATAAATAGATGTTTATATATATATATAGAAAATATAATTATGTGTATATTTTCAACTTTGTGTACATATAATATTATATATGCATATATATATACTCATATATTTCATGGTGTATACATATAAAATCATATATATATATATATAAATATATATATATATATATATATATAGCCGATGAAATCCCATGTCCTGACCATGACACATTTGTTGACATCAATTGCCTCCTGGTCCTGGCATTTGGAGGATCCCAGTGCAGCTCCGCAGCCGCAGCCGCAGCCTTCGCCCTTGCAGGGCCACCGCGTGGTTCGTTCCGTGCTTCATCCGGTGCCGCAGCCAGTGATGCAGCCAGTGATGCACCCAGCGATGCCGTATGGCATGGTACCAGCAGCCGGGACTCCGGTGAGGGCAGCTTCTGGTCAAGATGGGGACAACATGGGCTCAGGGATGCTCAGGGTATAAATTGGTCAATGTTGGTATTACAACAAGTTCAAAGATAGGAAAACAATATATATATATATAGAGATACATATTTGTATACATCCTAATAATTAGATGTAATTAGGATGATGTTAGTTGTTGATTTTTGTTGCTATAATTTTTTTTCGGGTGGTGACCATTAGCCATACCCACAGAAAGGCTGGTGGATAAACATGGCGGTCTTATTGGCCGACTGAGCAGCAATGGGTTTCCAGTGTGGGACAACATGTGGTTGGCATAGATATACAGTTACCCTCTGGTAATCTAACAGAAAAAACACAGTTGTTAATGCCTAAATGATCTATACTGTATTTAAGTGGACCACACAATTTGCAAAAAGATGTATGCCAATCACTCATAGAACGCTGAGGTGCTCCAATGAAACTTCTTTCCTTCGAGCCAAACAAGGATGGTTTGGAAATCCAAAGTGTAGTTGTGCATGTTTTAGAAGTAGAACAAATGGAGAGGTTTGCTGTTTGCACTTGAACTGGAAGATGACAGTTGGATTTCTTGAGGCCTGTGATTTGTCTATGATTTAGTCACCTAATAACCTAAGCTCAGCGGCGTAAGTATTCATATCATTGAAACGAGCAGATTTGCACCGTCAAAACCTTATCCCAACAGGACTATTGTAGATCCACCACATTCCAGCCAAGAATACAGGCGGCATCTCTACTACTGCGGGGCAGCGTTCAACGCCAATTCTTTGTGGATTCACCCACCAAACAATGACAATGAATCATTTAAACCAAATGGTTCAGCTTTTAAACATTGGGTACAAATGTGCGGGATTCATGTTTTGAAAAACCCCCACAATACCTCAAAATATTTAAAAAAAAATGGACAATGAAAAGAAACTAACGCTTGAAATCTTAAATTTGCAATGCTTAGGGTTGACCATGCATCTAAAGATTCCTTAATAATACGTTCAACCTAAGAGTTACTAGAACCACATTTGAATAGACCATGGATCCAACTGTTAACCTTCCCAGGCTTGCTGCCAGCTTCCTCCGGGCGTCCTCGTCGCCATGCCACCAAGCGCGGCACCGGGCACTGCACCGCTCGCCGTGCCTCCGGTGCTGCGCTTCTCGGCGCAGGTGGCGTCGCCGCGACCGGTGGCAACTTCCGAAGCGGCGCGGCAGGTGCGGGGCTGGTGATCGATTTCGTCAGAGTGGGTGTGGTACAAAATCTGCAAGATTCAGCATCATTTCCGCTGCTAACATTGCCACTTTGCGGGTACATCTTCGTTATTTATTGACCAGTAGTACCGCACAAGGCGGTGGCGGAAGTTTCAAAAATAGGAAACCTATAGGAGAGGTTGGTTGTTGTGAATCAGGGATGGCAGAGCGAAGCCACTGATGGATCGAAAGGTGATTGAGG
>Ga0126342_10003067_pt1 | contig 27164 bp, 26 predicted proteins | sample Cyp1metagenome_FD_92528 | JGI IMG/M metagenome (GOLD analysis project Ga0126342, IMG submission 92528) | Coral microbial communities from Lord Howe Island, Old Settlement Bay, Australia - Cyphastrea 1 metagenome | ecosystem: Host-associated > Invertebrates > Cnidaria > Coral ... | reverse complement strand
CTCTCCATCTACTTATCTGTCTATCCAACTGTCTATCTATCTATCTGTCTATCTCTCTCTCTCTCTCTATCTCTCTACCTATCTATCCATCCATCCATCCATCCATCCATCCATCCATCCATCTATCTATCTCTCTCCCTCTCTCTGCAGGACCCCCCAAATAGGGGGGGTCGGCGGCACCCGGGCGCTAGCCCATTATATAGATGGCTTCGCCAAGCCTTGTTTTTATCAAGGGCATGCTTTTCCTTCAGTCTTGGCATGACTTGGCAATTCTGGTGTTGGAAGAAATGCTACAAGTGCTGTGTCTTGTATTCTTCATGCATCAACCTTGGTCCACAACTCCCGCTTCGACACGACATGCGCAACATGTGAGCTCATGTGTCCTTACAGAACAGCGATCCCGACAACATGGCAGCAGACAGAGGAACCAGGAGCCAACAAAAGGCTGCAGAGCCACCAAGTGCAAAGTGCTGTAAGTTGAGAATCCACGGTGATGAGCCCTTGACCTTGGTCATCCTTGGTCATCCTTGGTCACCCAGGAACAATCGCCCAACCCTCCATGAAGGCGTTGTTCCAGTGGCTTGTTGGAAGCTTTAATCTATATCTATATATATATATATCCATGAAGAATCCCTGAAATTTCTTTGGAAAAGCATGGGAAAGGTAGCCACAGGTGGCCACTCAAGACGGCATGAGTTATGCGAGACGCATTGAGACGCAGCACAACAATGCCCCCAGGCTGCACCCTAGCACGCTGGGCTGTGTTGTCCATGAGTTCCTTGGGCAGTCTGTTCAGGTTCTGAGCCGAGCTAAGGGGTTGAAATTGATGTTGATTGAGGATTGATTGAGCGATATTGAGGGGTTACTTTTCCTGCCATTTTCTTTGGACTGCCAATATTCATTCAACATCAGAGCTGCCTCAATGGCCGACAAAGCTGCACTTCACATGGGACCGGCAGATACTAAATACTGGTGGTTTCAATCCGGTTGAACAATATCATTACAATATCAGTCAATTTCAAGCGTGAGTTCAAATAGAGGCAAAAAATGGAAAACATCAAAACGTAATTGTGGAAAAGGACCAATACAATACAATACACCATACGTCACCATACAGTATCCGAAGCCACCAACAACAGTCGGATAAGTTGGCAAATGTTGGCGCCATGCCGCCCAGCTGCGTGCCGGAAACTGAAGGCGATGGAATCAACCACTACGGCGCCCACTGGCCTCCGCCGACCCTGGCGACGACTCGATCCAGCCAGAATCCCAAGTGAAATCTCGGATGAAGTCTTTAATCAGGCTATGGCAGCGATGGTTTTTGAATGTTTTTGATATGGTTGAATATGGTTGAATGAGAAGTTTATATAATTTGGACCGATGAAACCGCCAGCAGACTTCAGGCCTTTATGAATGCTCCAAGCTGCTTTATGGTGGAGTAGAGTTCGGTGGCGTCGTACTGCGACAAGCAGAACAACTGCCACTGCAAAACAGCACACTGGCACACTGGCACACTGGCACACTGGCACACTGCATTCTTTTTCGAAGGGAAGATCAAGCTGTTTCGGAAATCCAAAGGAGCAGAACACCAACTTCTGATTTCTGCAGCCCAAGCACAGCCCGACAGACGTGGAGGGACCGCATCACTGCCTGAATCAGCGGAACAGAAAAGAGTAGAAAAGAGATCAAAAGAGTAGAAAAGGGAGTTTACTAAAGACATCTAAAGACATCAGCACACATACAGCACTACTCCGCAAGACCTGGACCTTTGTGTTGAACCACTAGCTTGTGTGATTGGCCTGGAATGCGTGAAGTTTCATTCAAAACAAATCATCTTGAAACCCAAAGAAGGATCTGGTATTTATCACATTTTATATATTCATAATGTCCTTCAGGAGCAGAATAAAGATGAGGTGGAAAGGATAGGCATGGGGATGTGGATGACGAGGATGATGAGGATGAGGGTGACCAGGTAACGGTGGTAATGATCACAGGCTTGCCTCCAGCTGCGCAGCTGCAGCGGGAGGATCTAAATGTGGCCTGCACAATGCACGAGCCACCAACCTCAACTATGAGCAATATCTTCACTCTGATCATAAGTGTCGTACAATACTACAGTATGTGCTTTCATGCACAATATAGTAAATAATTATATAAATTATATATATATTGATTTATATTGTATAATTTATATTGTACAATATTATATTATTATTCTTTATATTGATATACACACATGCATACATAATATATGAAATTAGAGAGAGAGAGAGATGGGAGATGCTGTGCAAACGCAGAGCGACTGCACCTCGCTTTTTGATTTGACCACACTCAAGTCCCTGGAAATCAGTCCATCTTTGAGGACCAGCTCCGTCCAGCTCCCACCTCCGTTCCGCCAAGAGGGCTTCGCACACCTGGCCATGGGACAATGTCATCTACGGAGATCTCATAAACAAGAATAGATTGCGCGTGTATGCGCATGTTGGATTTCCTGTTCTAAGATGATGATATCTTGTCATGTTTGCAGTAGGGTTGGCTGTCAGCAGAAGTCGCCTCACGCCTCCTGATGTGCTGAACCAAGGCGCTAGATTTACTGTAGATGCTTCCAAGAAGGTGAGGAACAAAAACTTAGCAGAGCTTCATCAAAGCCGCTCACTTGCCGGTAATCAAGTCGCTGTACCACCCTCCGTACCGCCTGCAAATATCGCTGCGGCACAAAGGAGCCCTCTGTGTCAATAAAGACTGCCTGAATCCAAAGTGAACGAAGAAACCCAGCAAAAGGATGAGCCACTACTTTCAGGACTGAATAAAAAATGGAGTGGATCAAAGCGTCTTTGTTATTGACGGATGAGGCCCTCAAGTATTTCCAACAAAGGAGAGCCTAATGCAGTTCAGCTGAGCTGTTGCTATGTTCAGCTATTGCTTGTGCAAAACCTGCTCCGCTCAGGAGCGAGTTTGGGCCGTTCGGGCAGCAAGGAAGAGGCGAAAGGGAAGACAAGAGGACATGGAAAGGGATTGCAGACTTGAAATGACTGACATTACCAAGACTTTGCTCCAAGAACAAGGGAAAGAAGTGTGCAATGTGTTTAGTTTAACTCATACGCTGATTAAATTGCTGCCAAAATGTGAAGCAAAGGCGAAGACTGAGTCTCCCTCTATCAGGAATGCTATTACCATGGCATCTTCTTTAGGGCTGGCTGCAAGAAGTCTCAGCTAGAAGCTACACAAGAAGGATTTAGCAGGGAGATGCAGGGAGGCAAATAAAGTCACAAAAGCAACGTCTGGCAACCAAAAAAGAGCGAAAAGCATTGCCGAAACCATGTGTGGTAGATTTCAGAACAATCAAATAGCATGAACCCACTGGATTTCTCGTATTTTCTCAATCTCATTTGCCCCGAAAACTTCCCTCCAGCGCCTCAACTATACTGATGTTTGGGTCGCATGGAATCTGCACTGCTGCACACAGCTGCCTGCACATTGCGAGCCATGTCGGCAACAGCTCCCTTACCATCACCATCTTTCTGCGATCCAAATCATCATTCATTACTGCAATACGATGCAATATTTATAGCCGTGTATCTGTCAATACTGTATCTAGATGAGCAGGTTCCTGTACTGTACAGTGGGAATCAAGCATGCCTTTAGTTGCTGTAGCATCCAAATGTTCATCCCTGGGCATGTTTTCCACGGTCCGAAATCCCCTTTGGCATCAAGTGTAGCTGCCAAGATGCAGGCAGAACTGGGTCTTGCCACTGCCAGGCAAGCCGAAGACCTGCACAACTCACTGCATTGCTTGGGCTTGGAGCTTAGTCTCAAACCACTATAGATTGGCTGGTGATTTTAACACATCCCGACAGTCTGCTCATCAATTAGGGCAAGCATCCACTGGAGGTTTGGAAAGCAAGAATAGTTGAAACTAGCAACCAGTATAGCCAGCAGTAAGCATTTGATGCGTCCATCCATGATCAGCTCATGGAATACAACCCGCCAGGATGCTCTGCCGGTATCCAATGCACGCCTCTAGAAGTGCTCCACCGCGTAAAGCGTTGCCCAGAAGCTGGTTTAGACCTGCACTGGCATAATGACTGGAGACATGAGTTTTTTGCGGTGCACTGTGTACTTCTGGGTGATACGCAATGGTTGCCTTGATGCTTACGAAATCATCTGCGCCAGTGGCCAACATCTGTTCCTTTTTGTCGTCGCCTGTGCAGGGCAACGTGACTTTGGGCCGAGCGGTCTTCCGTAGCAGCGACAGCGCAGAGTCAGCACTACGCCAAGCCTTAGTGACTTAGTAACGTTAAAGATTTGCCATTCCGATGCTACAATGATCTTTGATCACACTCTCCGGTTTAAATAGCTACGGATTAAAGATGGTTGCCATATGTTGCCATTATTTATCAAACATGGTGACCTGGTTACAAATGGTTGCACCAAGCAAATCCAAGCAGCATCCTTTGCGGCTTCTTGACGACAAGCACTCAGCATGCTGTTTGCCCGCTGCTCCAGGCCAGCAACATGATGCTGCGCCAGGACCTGTCACAAAGTGTTGCAAGGTCACAAGGATTCGATAATGAATCTGAACATATCTGAACTGCTCTACTGACAGAGTCCAACAAACCAAAGCACTACTAGAGTTGAAATATATAATATTAAATTAATATTATATAATATTACGAAATTATATAACTATAAATTCTACAGTAATTAGATGTAATTAGTAATTAGCTACTATAGATGCTATTAGCCAATTGGATCACACATGATCGCACTATTCTTCAAGTTTCAAGGTATTCCCCGTTGACACCGAGTTCATCCCCGGGACCGGCGCCTCTTTCAACGCCTCCGGCGTGACGTCGGGTGCTTGGCGGCAGCCCCGGGAGATCAGGGCATCCGCCACCGGAGTAGGGATCGAGTGAAGGATCCGCACATCCAGCGCCTCCCGCGCGCCATGGAAATGTCCGGAGATTTGTTGGAGAACCCAGGGTCCACTTTGGGAACCTTTAGGCAGTTGGGCAAAATATGGCCAAATGAGGGCATTTAACTTAATGGATGCTAATGGAAATTTCGCGCATCAAGACCTCCGGCCTGCCGTGAGGTGTTTCTATCAAGAATGCTGTGAAAAGAAACGCAAGGAATACTCAGCACGTGGAATCTGCCTTAATTGCCAAAGATTGCGAATTGTCAAAGTAAACAGAACCCTTTGACTTTGTGGATGACAAATCCCAAGCTATGTCCCTTTAAAACCTGTGAAGCATACCATGTTACACCACAATTCAGGCACCTGCGCAGAAGCGGGAAGCTTGGCATCCATTGAGATGCTGGGCCCACTACAGGTGTGGGTCATGTCAACAAGCCCAGATTTACGTGGTGTCTGCGCCTTTTCGGGCTAAGAATTGACTTGAGCCGCATGTTCGCTGCTAGTTTCTGAAGCTGTCAGCGGAACTACCTTGTATTTGACTTGTTACATTTGTTACATGGAACGTAATTAGTAGAGTGGCAACTGCAGATCTAGAGATTCGATGCTTTGCAGAGTGCCTGGTTGCGCCAGCCGTTGCTGTTTGTGCTTGAAATGTGACTGTGAGGGCTGGAGATGCAATCTGTTCCGAGGGTTGGCTGTCATTGACGGTGTCTTAAGTAAGCCCCTTTGCTGCTGAGCACATGCAAATTCGATTGACAGTTTAAGGATGTGCACGTCGAAGCACGAAATCACCATAAGGTGTCAAAGGCCAGTAGCGCGGTTTCAAAATTCAAATTAAATGGGTCCATTCTTTTGAGTGCCGGTAGTGCAGGCAAGCCCCAAGATTCCCGCTCGTTTTTTTGTCAAAAGCTCCCGCAACATGTGGGGGATGAAGCCATGGAGTTGGAGTTGTTCCTGCAAAGTCAATCCGGTCCCCTTTCAGACCGGGCGACTTGAGAATTCTTTGTGCATGTCTGTCCAGAGACATCCTGGAACATCTGGAACCTGCCAACTGATCCAGAAAAGAATGGAGGACAACGTTAGGAGAAGCCCAACTGACCAACTGACCATCTGCCTGGAGATGAGTGCTAAATTTCATGCCATGTCAGCTCTGACTTTATGACTTCGAAATCACGATTCTGAACGTGTCACAAACGACAAACAGGTGGTGCTAGTTCGAAGTACTGTTTAGACATGTCTAGATAAGTCTAGATTCAAGCCCTCCAAACGAGGAGCATGGTACCCATGAGGTTCCAAGGCATCATTCGATGCTTCCTCACAGCTACCAGAAGTGTGAAACGGCATGTTGGCCACAGAAGGATGATCTCCATGGTGCTTTCTACCAACGCATGTCATCGGATATCCAAAAACTATTCCCATGTCAAGTCGTAGATTTGACCCAGTGCGAAACATTGTTGTTTCATGTTGTTTCTATGGACATCGCACGGCCTACCAGTCCCTGCTAGCCACACAGGTTCATCATCTCGTTCTCACCTAGTGCAGTCAACCACAAAAGCTGAGATTTCAGTACTGGCAGAAAACGCCAAACAGTTGTCTGATGTTGTCTGCATCTCTTGAGGTTCAAAGCATTCAACAAGAGGCCATGGTGGCACATCACGTGACTCTTCAACCAGCTGGGCTACAAGGAAGTGGGGGACTGGGTATTCACTGGAAATAAGCCATGGAACGTACGACTACTATATCGATGTTGAAAGCGATGAAGTCAGCAGGCAAGAATAAGTAAGATTAAGTCCTTGAAGGACAACATACTTTCCTATAGCCCAGTATAGTATCCTATAGTTGTCTGGGTCACTGGTTTGACATGAATATCAAGTCAGAAAGCACACATGTTATCCAGGAATATCCCAAGTATGATGTTTCAATATGGGATCTACAATGTGCAGTCTGTATTCTGCATGGTAGCTTTCTCAGGCGGTGAACGACTCACTTACGCATTCTCAGGTTTGTAAGGGCATTTCTAATTATGGAATTCCAGGGCTGTTAGAGATGATTTCCGTCTGAAAGGGTTCCCTTTCAATGCCAAGGCGCTGCTTCTGCTCCGTAAAGCGCCGTGCGCAAATCTCAGTGGCTTTTTGTTGGTGAGCTTCGACATGCGTTTCTGGATCATTCTTCTGTTCATTTGTTCATATTCGCCCAGTGCGAGATATAAACCCTGCTTTATGGACATCAAACTGGAGGGGAGCAGGGAGGTACAGAATACTTGATGCATGACATCATTGATCATAGTCCAATCGATTCCCTGGTTTGGATAAACGGAGTAATGGTTTGCAATATGTCGCAGATTGGATACCGTACTAATCTTTCATCACCGCCGATCATTCATAAGCCTTTTCCAGTGCCATGATTTCAACGTGCGATGTACTGGGTATGCTTCTCCTTCGGGTTATGCAGCCGAAGGTGCCCGGAGAGCCATCTGCACATCTGCCAGGGTCAAAAGGTCGGTTGCCTCCAACAATGCCACCAACGCACCATCCGGATCCATCCGGCGGAAGTTGGACGGAATTCAGAGAGCATTGACAGATATTCAGAGCCAGACAATGTTCGTTTGTTTTTTTCCATCCTTCGAGGGATGCCAAATGGAGGCATACGTACTATGTGTGAAGGTTTTTGAGTTGCCTCAACACGATTGCATTGCCAATTTAGGTGGCTGCTTGCGCTTCAATCCCAAAGGTTCGGGCTGAGAAAAAAACTGTCTGGTTTGATTCCTCTTTCCAGGTCTGGACATGGTGGAGTTCAATGGATTTCACATAATTCAACCCAATAAAAATCCATGACACCCTTCATAGGGGAAAAGGATGAAAAATGCGCCGCCTCACCGGCACCAACCTTCGGTGGTCTCGGAGCTTTGGCCTGGGTCAGAAAAATTTTGTGGGAATGAACATGGCCCATTTGAATAGGGGATGTCTCAAAAAAATCATGGGAATGAAATGGAATGAAAACCAACCAAAATGAGGACATGATGGATTATAATAGTATTATTATGGGATATTCTATCTGAATCTATCTGATATTTGGATGAACATGGTGGATTATGGTGGATTTAATATAATTGACATGTGCAATTGTTTTGAAAGGGAAAAGGATGATTGGCCAGTGCAGTTTGGGGTACAGCACCCTAATTCTGGACAAACCTAGGGAGTGTAATTAGTTGTATGCAATGTTGATAATCCTTGGATGGCAAACCCAATTAGATCTTGCCATGTCAGACTACGTCAGAGGCACTGGGGTTTCTGTTTCCCAAAGGACCCGCTTTGTTTGAACAGGATCATATTGTTTGCTCTGTCGTGTCAACCAATGCCAAAAATATGAGTCACTTCAGTTGGTCATTCCCAATAAAAGGTTGAAAATAGAACATGTTTGAAGCCACAAAAATCGTGGTGAATCCCCAGTAAATGGTGATGAAATCCCTTTCGTGCTGTAGGCCTTCTGGTTGCTATTCAGAACCCCATTTTAGCATATGAGCGGCGGACAAAGTTACATACTACTCGCAATGGACATGGCCAAAGTGCATAGTCCCCTATTGGTTGTGAAGGTTTGTACTTCCATGCTATGTGTAAAAATAGGGTATCGGGAAGTGGGTGGTCCCCTATCGGTTGTAAAGGTGTTCACACAAATTTGAACATCCCAAGTCCACTCCCTACATCTCCCGACTACTTTAGGTTTCCGCTAATTTTGTCGGTAACATTCGGTAACTAATATATACCTTAGTTGGTGACCCTGGGCGAACCCATATTTCTTACTGTTCAAAACTCCAACCACCCTCTTTGGGCTCCCAACGCCCACCACCCCTTTGGGTCCTGCCACAGAAGCACCCACCGATTCACAGATGTCATCAGAGTCGTGATGAGGTTGTGAATCATGTTGCCATGATGCCGGCAACTTGGTGTGTCCAAGGGGATTGTACGTGATAATGTTCCACAAACATCATCTCTTGCACTCTTACGGACACACAAATACAATCAAATACTTGGGGATGGATGAAGAACTGTGGTTTCAATGGTTTCAATGGACCATTCATTTTTTTGGCCGATGACTTTGACACGTATCCAGGTGGCTCAAGGCAGGTGAGAGGATCCACTTCCGCATCTCCTTCTGCAATGGCTGCCAGTGCTGCTGACATCTTCCTGGTTCTCACTGATCACACCCCAGCAATCCACTGTATGAAAATGTATCAAATCTGTACTTGGATGTGCATCCCAGATAGGATCCGTGGTTTATAAATGTTTATAACCTATGTAACCTCTATATATATATAACATTATATAACTACTATATTTATATATAATATCATATATAGCTGGTCTATAACCTCAAGTATACAGTAAGTCACTTCGTGCACTTCGCTGTCCTACTGATCTGTGGCGAGCCTGGCGCAGGCCTCAGGTGATTTCTCCACTGCCATCAGGGAGAAAAGGTTGTGCACCACGTCCAGGAACCTGGGTTCCAAGGTCTGTCTACGTCTAAGGACGCTAGCCTGGTAGTACCAGAAATAATGCTGATGTACAAGGATGATCCGTATACCTGTAAATACAATATATAAGTGATAGATATGACATGTAAGTATAAATATAGTCATAATCAAATGAGCGATCGGCAAAACCTCTAATTGAAAAATGCGATTTAGGGTCAAAGTTATCGTTTTTGGGACTTCACTAAATATCTGTTGTCAGTATTGTCGTTCAACAATCCAAGCACGCTGGGAATATCAAGTTCTGTGTACGTCAGCTGCTTGTGCTTGCTGGTCCTGGCGGATGAATCTTGAGTGCATAGCGTGAAGATACAGCCAGTGTTGTGAAAGAGATCAAACGACACTCCGCGCATCTTGGCAGCCTGCATATTGGCCGGCACAACAACAATACTGATAATACCGGGACTAATTTTACCAAAGCAGGAGTTCAATTTTGAATAGTGCTGTAGTTTGGCCTGAAACGGAGCATGCCACCTTCTCAAATAGGTATGGTATGGACCAAGAATCAGGTTGCAGAGTGACTACAAGTGGTCTTTTTTTTTACCAGTTTACCAGTAAGTCATCATAAGTCATCCTTATCTTGTGGCGCACTCAGTTCAGCCCATATCATTGGAGCCGCGCCTGAAACAGCACCTGATGACTCATCCTCTCCAATTGAGGTGCAGCTGCGACCTGCCAGCCCCGAGGATTTTCCACCATTGAACGAGATTGAACGATGAACCATATTTGATAGATGGGGGTTTCTCAAAATGGGGGTACCCCTAAATTATCAATTTTCATGCATTTTCATAGGATTTTCCATTATCATTATAAACATTTACAAGCATTTAGAAACCATCCATAGTTTCACCAATTTGGACCAGAGGGTCAGCTGGGTCACCGGCGTGGGTGATCATGGCCCATCGCTGCAGTCGAGAAGATCTCTCTTCCTTCGAAGCTCGAAAGATCACTTGACTCAGTGGACTGTACCTCCAGGAGTTGGGATACCCCCAAAAAATGGATGATTTAGAATGGAAAATTCATGAAACTCCTAGTATTAATATGTACTAATCCTAGTTAAATGATACAGGTCAACAAGAAAAAACTGGGTAGAAGACACAGGGCACACGCAGCTGGAATCATTCATTGCAGACCAAAACCAAGATTCCAGCTTCCATGCTGGTTTGTTAGGCTCTGCAGCGCGTGCAAGCTTACATTGAAGCTGCCTTTTGTTCGTTGAGTTCAACCTAAGCATTTATTTTATCAATCAAAGGGATAATTCACTCATGTTCATTTATGACCAACTATTCACACATATTCCAAACTTCATATTCTACTCGCAGAGTCCTTTCATTCTCTTCCCGTTCACCGTTTCACCAGGTTTTTGCAAAAGTGGCTTACGCCACCTTACGAAACCCAGGGTTTTGCTTGCGCGACCCAATCATCTAACACAACTCTTCTTGAAGTGTACACGAAGGTTTCTGACTCACCATTTGCAGGGCCTTCAGCGACTTCATCCTTTCCAGCTACCCGATCAGCTACCCTGTCCTCCGTTAGGTCGTAAAGGGTATCCAACTCTCGGCTTTGTGCTGCCTGCAGAGTGGATGGGCTGGCTTCAGCCTTCGCTTTGGGGATCAGGACCGAATGGTTGAAGCCCCAAGCAGCCCGCCATTTTGAATATCTGTAGCCAGAACTACTTCATGCAACCATCATCAATCAACATCAATCAACCAAGTCTCGCAAGTTTTTGGGCTGGTCACATGAGCACGACTAGCAGGTTGGGGCGTCAGCACACATCGCACCTCCGGTGTGAGGTGCATCAAGCCCTGTGATGGCTCAGCTTTCACCTGGCCAATGAACTTCAGGGGAAAGAGCATCGCTGCCTGGCCATAGCCACGGGATGCCACTTTGGAAGATCTTGGATTCGGCCGAAAGATTGCTATGAAGCCTGTTTGGATTCCAGCAGGTTTAGGTGATTGCATGTCTACGGGCACATGAAATGACATAAACACTACAAATCAGGATTCTACTTTAATATGTTGTGATTCACGTTGGCACATTTGTCTGCTGGATTGCATACGTTTTGGCGAGCCTGTATGGTAGGTAGTATGGCCACTATGGCCACTTAATTTTGGGATTCCGTAAGAATGGAGGTGCTTCTCACAGAATTTGCAGCCCCCATAGTACCCCATATATAGGATATTATAGGATATACCAATTTGACCCAATTTGTATGCCCAGTCAAGCACACTGGGCACCTCGTCGGTCAGTCGGACATCAATATCCACCAGCCAGCCTCAGGCTTGACAGGGCAGATGCATTAGTACCTGACCTCCATACCTTTTGAATCAGTTTGATACAAACATCTTTCAGCATTTTTCGCTGAGGTGCTTAAAATTCTTTGAAGCTGCAGTGTTTATACTGTGATCGAACCTTTGGCAATGGAGTGGCCACTGCAGTCGAACAAGTTCACTTTCTTGATGGGTCGTGGTCACAACGCCAGAAAAATTTTAAAAATGCCGGCACTTTCACAATATAAAACATCGCATTCGGAGCATTCTGAGCATGACACAGGCAAACGGACTCGAAGAGGATGCCCCAACCTGGTGACCCTGGTGACGGTGTGGCCCCAAGATCAGACTCACCTCAGTGAATCCACTGCGACCGATCCACCGATACCACCGATCCACCCAGCGGCCCAGCGGCCGCGCGGCCGTACTGAGCCCAGCACTAGATCCATAGGCCTCTCACGGTACTCCTGGAAGCTTTGCATCCGTGGCATCAATCTGCTTAAAGTTACATAGTGATACATTAAAAGATACATGTATATATATATATAATTATATATATATGTATGTTTATATGTGTTTACAATCATTATTATCATTATTCTAAATTACGAGTAGCATTACTATTATTCTATTATAATATAGTATTAAAACGTATTAAAATATATTAACTAAGAAATAAAAATAAATTTGTAGTTTACTTTGTTGTAGGATCGGCAGCACCATTTTCAGTCCTGATGGCATAGAGCGGCCTCATAGTCGGCTTGTCTGCTCTGTGGAAGTTCTACCGGCCTTAGAGCTCGACACGAATCAACTCGTGGACGTCAACTCCAGGATGATGGGTGCCCCACCGCATCCCGGTCACCCTACAAAACAGGCATGATACATGCAAGTAATAATAGTAATATGATGTAATATGATGCAATATGAATGTCATGAAATTCCACTGATCATACTGTCCCTGTGAAGGACATTGTCATCGCCTTCAAAACTGTGATTTGGGTACTGCACGTCTCAAAAAACATCAAAAAACCAACCAGTTTGCCCAAGTATGATAATTATGCCAAATTACTATGTTTACAAGTAGTTGTTTTGAGCTCCCAGTTGCTGACCCCCTACTCCCCCCAGACTCGGCTTCCTGACCCCGGCATCTCGCCCGTGGCAACACTCATGTCAGGTGAAGGTGACCTCTCGCTGGCCATGAAAAAATGGGGAAATTGAACCAAATCACCGATTTCGAATGATTTCGATCTCTTTGACTTCATGCTGCTTCCCACCCAACTTCTGGACTTCTTGGGCACTTGTCGCACTTGGCTTGTTCGGTTGTTCCATGTCTCGTCACCCACGGTCCCGCTCCTCAGATCTGCAAACATCAAATCCTCGGGGTTCACCGGCGTATCGCTGCCGATGATCGCCGGTGAGTCGCGATGCTCCTGGGATTTGGATCTGCGGAGAAAACATACAGTGGAAATGTGGAAATCTTTATCCCCGAAAAAAGATTCAAGAAAAAGTTCGACCCCACTTACCATCTATAAAGCTAATTCAGAGGTCATTTGCAGGAGTTGAAACGGGCTCTTGAAGCATCCTGAGTCCCAACTTGAGAAAATCCTGTCTTTAAGAATTGGAGTTCATGTCCATTAGCTTTCGACCGCCACAGGACACTACCAAGTTTGGAGAACATCTGATGCTGCTCATGTGGACTACCAAAACACAGTATCAGTGTCTGAAGGTCTTTGCAAAATGTCGACACAGTAGGCCTCAAGGAGATCTGGACCAAAAAAAAAAATAGGGCTGCAAAAGGGCAGGACATGAAAGCCAAGACATGACTCGTTGAAGTGTGGACAATCTAAAGGACGTGTAGCTTGCGCCAAGACCTTCACTTGTGAACACCAGCTGCAAAGAAAGATGATTTCTGGTTTGCGCCTCAAGTATAAATGAGTCAAATATTGTCAGATTATGTCATCACATTCAATGGAGGTATCAGGCTCATGGCGAAAGTCTGCACAGTGGCTCCTGAAGTGACTGCTCAGTGACATCGAAATTCGGGTTGTCGAAGAAAACCACATCCTTGGAGGCTGTGGGCCCTTCCACTCTGTTTTTGGTGGTGGGAAGCTTCGGAATCTTAAGGAGACTGACTTTCATAACCAAATGTTGTTTGTTCCAATGAAGAGCTGCACAACCTCCCTCTGCCAGAACAGGCCAGCGGATGGCGCACGTGCTGTTTTCTCTTCGCAGCACCCGCATGACCGCAGAGCCGATATCATTGGACAGCATAGCGCGCAAATCAATCGTGTCAAGCAATGTCGTCCCGATTGCACCAATCAGCACAGCGTGCTGAACTTGATTGACTGCCACCACATGGGCAATATAACGCTTTATCATGATTTATCTGGCAGCACAAGCACTTTGGATGCTAACATCTGAAACAAAAGAAGTATATAAGAAGTCATGAGAAAAGACCCATGGCCTTTGAGCCGCGGTCCTGATTGGTTCCAACGGACTTTGCATGTACAATCATGTAGTGACTCCTCTCGGTGGTTCTATACCGGGCCATTGGGCTACATGCATGCAGCTCTTTGAAAGGCACCTGTCAGATCTCTCGACATCTCTCGACTAGTGAGGAACGATTTCTTGAGGTCTAATGACGCCATGAAGGTCATCACATGTGATCACACAGATTTTCCACCTGAACACGTCTGAAAACCCTCTAGATATCTCTAGATCCTCTAGGTTGCCACTTCAGCTTCAGCTGAACCAAAGAGCCAGGTCAGATCGACCTCGATGGTGAATTCCAGGCTTTGGGTCATTACCCAAACAGAGGGGTCGACGTTTCACGGCACAGCCGTCGTGCACTTCATGCCGAAGCTTGGGTTGACGGGATCCAAGCGAACGACTATGATCTATTATGATCGATGGTGGTTGTTCCGCGGCAAATCAATATTCAATTGTGACATAGGTCTGTAGGTTGAACGACTGCTGCTCCTATGATTATGTCATATTATGTCTCCCCTTGGGTTTGTGACATCTGATATGCGCACAACCTGAACGACATCCCATTGAGATCCCATTGAGATCCATTGAGATCATTGAAACATCTTCTCGCTACCGCCCAGCTGGGACGGGTACATTGTGTACCGCGCCCGGCACTGCCCCGTTGATCATAGCGTTAGTAAAGTGCATCTCACCCTCTTTGTCTTCATGACAAGGAAAAAAAAATGCTGCTCGCAAGTTTGAGTGACCAGCGAACCGTGCTATCAATATAGAACTGCCAACTAAGAAATGTTGGACTTCAACCAAAACTCGCCTCGATCAAACCAAGGCATCTCTTAGTATCTATTGATGCTGAATCTTTCGGGTTTCACAATGACAAGAAATGAAAAGTGCTGGGAGAACGAGTCAGTCTTCTGGTCACGTCCTGTAGGGTCAAGGAAAACAGGCTATGTAGAAACCTGCGCCGCAAAACTGCGTGGGGATGCGTGGGGATACATGAAGGCTGTAGTGCTATGTGTGGATCTAAGAGGTTCAAACCGTGCCAGCACAAGGTGTTTGATTCTCCCAGTACTGTAAGTCCTACTTGTCACATCTTGTCACATATTTTGATTGGCAAGTCTGATTCTGGTCTACAGAGAAGTCAAAGGACATGGGAGAATTTTCTTGATCCTTGCGCAGTCTCCACGCAGACAGGGCGTTCCTTGGAACTCTCATAGGCCGTTGGAGCATGCTTGCTACAGTAAGGCAAGTCTAGGCATAGGGATATGTTTGGACCCTGGACAGTCAGCTCTACTACTCTCTACCGTCCGTTCACATAGTGCATTGCCATGCATCGCTATGCATCGCCAGCCAACGCCCAAGGTCTGGGCTGGGCTGGGCTATGAAACCCTTAGGTGCGTTGGTCCAAGAAGAAGCAACCATTGGCTCTCGCAGTTGGGAACCTGCACCAAAGGATCCTGTGCAAGATCTGCGAAGAACTCTTCAAAGCCGCGTGGTGGTGGGCAGTACTGCAACTTATGGTGCCCGAAAGGGGAGTCCAGCAAGACGCTGTAGCGCGAATGCCTTTCGAAGACCTGAATGATCTGAGGATTCTCCTTGCGAACATAGTCAAAGGCAGTGCGGCCCCAAATGTCCTTCATCTCAAGATCTGCTCCAAACATCAAGAGTTTGGAGCAAATGTAAGCATCATTGTGCTTCACTGCCACGTGAAGTGGATAGGTGGCTGTGAACCATCTTCCTCGCTTCTGGTTGGCGTTGTTTGGTTCAAACCCATTCTGCACCAAAAAGCGATTCACATTGGCACGGGCCTCTTTCAATTCTGCGTAGTACTTTGTCAGCACCAAGTCGGTTTTGCTGGCCGCCTGGCCTCAGGGGGAAAAATGGTACAGCTTGGAGGCGGGTCGGGGTCTGTACAGTTCGGAAGTTCTATGTTGAAACACGGAACTAAGCCCTGATATAGCTGAAGAAAACGGGTTGAAGTCATTACTCAAATGTGCTGCTTGATGCTGCTTGTATTCACAGGGGAAATGCACATCAAAACAGTGAGAATGCAGCACGAGTGCGCTAAGACATGTCTTGAAAACATCCACATCATCCACTCACACAGCTATTGTCATATTTTGTCCATCCCACCTCGATTCATCGGTGTCAACAAATTCGACTGCGCAGAGAGATGCAGAGACTCTCCGGCCAAAAGCAGCTGAGCCTAAACAGCTTTACCATTTATTCCCATTCAGAGATCTGACATGCAAATGAATTCTCAAAATCCTCATTGCTGTCCTTTTTGGCGCTACCACGGCAATTTGCTGACTAGATTCATTTGCAATCATTTGCATGTAACTTTCCAAAATCTGCGGCTTGAACGTGAAAAAAACAACATGAGAAACATCATACACAATCTGATAAATATCATCGCAATAGATTCAATAGATATTGAATAATTGTAATATATAGTCATAGTCACTAGTCATTAGTATTTGTCAAATATCCACCCTCTTTCAATCTTCATAACAAATTCATAACATACATGCGAAGCATATCAAACTTCACCCAGGCATCCGCCCTGGGCCCCTAGGCCCCGCACGGCTGAGGCGAAGCCCACCAAGCCCTTGGCGGCCAGGCTGCGACCCAGTCGCAGCCCCACCTCTTGCAGCACCTCGCGGGGCCCCAATGCTTATTGGAGATGTTGGGATTGTATAAATCATATTGTTGCATTATATATATATATACAGTACTATAAATAATATATATATGTACATATATAAGATTATGTGCATATATATATATATACACCTTGTAAGCCATCTACCTTCTTTTTTAGGGTTGCTCAAGAACCACCCTGGGGGGTTGGCTGAACAGCCTATGTTTCAACACCTGAAAAACATGTTGAAAAAATCTGGTCACAATCCAATTGGTGGACCGATTGTACTGGACCAGTTGTGGTGAATCGGTAACCAAAATTCAATGCTGACACTTTGTCGCTTGTTGGTTTCAACAGGTGAAGAGAAATCCAGAGAAAGGTGCATGGCCAACAGCTTTGAAAGCAACAGTCCGTTAAGTGAATCCCTTCTCCTTCCCATGAGCCCATAAAGAGCTCCCTACTGTACCCTACCATCTTCTGTGACTCCAACACTTTGCACTTTGCTGAGTCCCAGCCTGATAACTTCCACGAGTATGAGGATACCAGGAAGCAGCTCGCACAAAAGGGGTGCTGGTCACAGTCTGGCACAGTTGGGATGCAATTTTGACTTGCTGACATTAAGTTATTGTTCTAAATAGGAGACAGCGCATGAATTGTTTCCGGAAACCAGGAATTGTCTGCACATCAAGCAGAACGCATGAAGCATGGGACCCATGCTGCTGGTGGCCTCCGAAGTTCCAAGCACATCCACAGCACCATCTGGCGCCACCTGGAAGTGCCTGTCACATCTGGCGCTAGCTGCAGCAAGGCTGTCACATTTATTGAGGCACGATGCCCCAGTCACTCTCATTGGAGTTGGTTTGAAACGGAGATAAGTACAACATCCTTGCCTGCAGCAACCGTCTGAGCTACATGAAAGGCACAACAGGCCGAACCAGGAAATGACCGGACCACGAAGCGGCCCTACTGAGGCTGCGACACACTAGTCTGAGAAATCAGATGTTCAGGTACTGCCTGGGGCATCCGTTCTTTGTGGTGAGCGTTGCTTATTTGTAGCCGCGGAAAAGTTTCCCTCACGAAATCGCTGTGTCAAGAGACGTCAAAGGAATGAGGATACCCACAATACTTTTTGAACAAGAAAATTATGAAACATGATGAAACATAGGAAACGGGCTGGTTCTTGAGGTTTAGATTAGGTTCGAGTGCCACTCCAATCCTACACATGATTGTCGTTGGGAATAAAACTGCACATGATTCAAAGGTATCAAAAGCTTCCTGACTATCAAGTACAACAGTTCAACACTTTGGCCATCCATGACGTCACCGACCTTGGGCAGCTTCACTTGGACTGAAGGGTCAGATGCGCATATACCGCGTATACATGTATATACATATACGATCGATATATATATATATATACGTATATACACGTTATATATATATATATACGTTATATACAATATGATTACTATTTTTCGAAAGCCTGAAAACGCCTGACCCAAAAAAAGTTGGCTGATATTACAGTATTACTTCCTGGAGCTCTTGGTGCTTCCAGATCGCCTGGATGACACATCCGATCCGGCAGGCTTCCGCCAGCCAGCTGGCAAAGTCTCCATAGACCTGCGGATTCAGCGGATTCAGGTGGATAGAAGCTGAACACTTAAGGATATAACTAAGAGGATATTTAAGGTGGGAAGTCTGAAAAACCTGTCTCCAACTTTCAAATCGGTTCATGTGATGAGAGGATATGAGAGGAATAGCCTGTCACCATCTGTCAACATCTGTCAACATCTGTCAACTTCTTCATCTGATTTATAGCGACAATCAAAACGTATCTCGACGTCAACTCGACGTCATCGCCTGACGGTTGCACAGCGTCACACGGCGAGGGACGTAGTGCTGGAGCATGGCCCGAACCTGGCCGGAGATGGTGTGCCGCTCCCCAAAGCCTGAACCAAATTCATTCAAATTCTACAACCGTTGCTCCGACCTGTCCTTAGATTTCTAGTAACTGTATTGCAGTAATCTGTTCATTGGAGAAGTGTTGAAAGTGGATTTCACTAGCTAGTTGGGAAGATAACTCCAAGATACTCCAAGTAAATCTCCTGCTGTTCAAGTGGCAAATCATGTGGTAACCCCAATAGTGAACCCCAAGTTTATAAGGTCTGGCCCTTGTCGCAATTTCAGGAATAATTTGGCATGGTTTACGTTCGTTTGGTTTACCACATTATCCACATTGGAAACGGTTGATGAGACCCCCAATGCCCCCAATGGATCATCAAGTTCACCAAGTTGTTGCGTGGTTTGGGACCCCCCATCTTGATTCATATGGCTGGTTCTCAAAATTGGAGTACCCTAAACCCCCTAAACCGCCTAAACCATTGCTGTCTTCGATAAAGAATGATGAATCCTGGATGATTTCGGGGTCCCCCATTTTGGGAACTTACCTCCCCTGTTGGGTCGATCCCAGTCTTTATTGGTTAAATCCAAGTTGTTTCTTATTCTTGGGGTATAACGGTATAACTGGTTATCACCAACCCAAATAATTTGGGTTGGTATGGGTTGGATATCTATATATATAGATATACACATAAATATATATATATAATATTATATAATATAATATACATATATATATATAATATATACAGTATATACCCCAATATTTGCTGGTGAAATCCCACTAGTTCATTGATTTTCCACAGCCATCAGAGATAAAACGCCCCGCCTCTCCCGCGTCCGCCCCGATGACAGCTGGCTCGGTAAAGTCTTCTACGCCACCTGGAAGGGAGGTAGGACAGCTTCCAGTGATCCTCAAACAAATTTGAGTGTTGGTAAAGCAATGTCATAAACCACCTATATATGGATTGATGGTTTATACAACCCATAAAATGGCAAAATTTGGGGATGGTTTACTCTTGCTTTACCATGCTTTACCAATATTAAGCATGAACAAGCTACGAAAGACCTATTCAAAAATTCAGAGTTTGACTGAGTTTGACCTAAATTGTCGAAATTTTAGATTTCGACCCATGCCATACGTCACCATCAAAATTTGGATTTAGCCTGACCAAAATTGGTTCAACCAACGTAAGTTGGGATATTGACCAAGACAAGACGAACATTGTCAGCAGCTCTCTCTCTCTCTATCAATGGCAACATTTGTTATAAAATGGCCTCAAAGCTGCGGGTCCCATGGAGCAAAACTCCGCAAAACTCGATGCTCGGTGAACGAAGCTGGCCACTTGGTGTTCACCATAATGGCAATGGCCACTGACTGGTGCGCGCTTGGTTCCCCACTATCACTTTGCTGCTGGGTGACTGGTGCGAAATAAACCCATTCGGAACAAGGTTGGTCGAAAAACTGGTTACCCGAAATTCACATGGTTTGTCATTTTCCCAATTAAGTGACATGTTATGTCTATGTGGGGTTGTAGCCCATTTCAGGACCCCATTTCCCTGCCTCCCAACAATGCTGGTGCAGAGGCATGGGCACTGTGGCTCACCTACCAGGGACTGCGATGACTTCACGCAGTCTTCTGCAATTACAACCGATGTTGATTTCACATTAAAAAAACAAAAAAACACAAGTCTGCAATACCGAATCATATCACATCATATCACATCATATCACATCATAACACATCATGTCACATCATATCACATCATATCACACCATATCACATCATATCACATCATAACACATCATATCACATCATAACACATCATATCACATCAGGTCACATCATATCACATCATATCACGATAGACAGCCTATAGACAACCTATAGACATAACATGATGTAACAATCATATTCAGGAATTTTAATGAATTTTAAATATAGCTACACTGCAGATAGCCACATCCTTGCTGTGGCACCGATGCACCTGCTGCATCTTTAGCAGGTCGATGTATGCTGTGCCCCGGGAACTTCGCTCATCGTCGATCTTAAAGAGCCAAGTTCTGACCTTTAGACTTTGACAACTCCATGAGCCATGCCACGGAAAATATAGCTGGGTAGTGTTGGGTAATGTTGGGTATGATATGTCAATGATGTGGTTAAGTAATCACAAGGGATCTAACAGCACTGGGTCTTCTTTGTGTGTTTAAAAAGCAGCAACAAAAACAGTGATAATCACCGTTGTAGAAAACCAAGGGCTGCGAACCAGCTACGAACTAGGATGCTCATGTATGAAGATTCTGCAAAAGTCTGTTGTCTGGTGGTTATGAGAAATCACACTCCTTATCAAACCGTGAGGCACTGGGCCAAGTTTTCAACAAATACGAGTATCACGAACCTCAGGATGCTTCACCACAAGTCCAGCCAAGGAGTTGTAAAACTCATCCTCGCAAACGGTGGGCACTTAGGTATGGCTCAAAAAAGGGGGGGTTGCCCATCGAGAGGAACATCTGATTGCTGCATTCAACCATCCAAGCCTGAGCGTGAAGTTTTAGTTTTAGCGGAAACTGCTTTCTATCACCTGCAAAACGGATCCTCCAAAATTTCAAGACCACTCCAGTCAGTGCTTGTTCAATCTTGCTGACACATGCTGCCAGGCACTGAACCGGTCCTGTCACTTGATCACTTGAACATGATCTTGCAGCGAAAAGAGATGCTCTGACATACTCTGACCTCTGACCTTCATACAATGATGGGTTTGTCATCGTTGTCAGCAATAGAAGTGATCTTTGCTGATTGGTGGCTTCCACACATTCCCGGGCTGCAGCTGCGGCCAACCCCTTGGTCCTCGTCATAGATGTCCACAGCCCACGGTCCAATGGGCAGCTCTGCCATTTGCGCCAGTTTCTGAGCAGCGGCACGGAAGCTGAGGTTCATCGAGAAAATCAGAATGGATGCTATTCAGCGCCCAAATCGCCAATCTTGGGTCAGGTTCCCTTCCAAAGATTTACAAGCTTCATCAATTTTTCAGGTGCCTTTTCACTCGCAAAATGATGTGTGGCGATGGCAGAACTTGGGGTAATCATCATGTCCAACAAGGACAGAACTTCTCACAGCAGCTGTCAAAAAACTAGTCACCCTCCAAACATCGAGCCTGGCAACAGAAATCTCTCCAAATAGTATCGAACTGTATAGATTGATAGATGATTCTGATATATTCTGATTGTCCCATCAGTTATTTTCTGTGCTTTCATAGGATTTCTATCACCTTTGTTCTCCAAAGTGTGTTGCGAGTCCGCCCTGTGAAGTTGCTGGGGCCCGTCGCCTTGCCGTTGGACTTGGAGCTCAGCAGTGACATGTTGCGGGCACTGGGCCCAATCAACGGCAGCCTGGACAGGGAGAAACTCAGACTTGTGGGTGCTACACTATACTATACAAAAAGAAGACTATCCTCCGAAAGGGTTGGGTTACATACTATGTATTATATATATATATTGTCTATATTGTATTTATCATATTTATATAGATTTATATATTCTTATAATTATGATCATATTTATATTCATGTTTATTTTCATGTTTATATTCATATTTATATGCGTATTTATATGCGTATCTTCTATATTTATGTATTATATATATATATGTGTGTGTGTGTATGTGGTTCAGGATGTTTAGGTTTGTTAATGTCTGGCTGGTTGAAACACCACTGGCAACCAACAACATCATCACCATTCAGATGACAGCCATCACTACCATGATCAAAAGAGGTGTACAAGAATTACTGCTACCAGCATTTCCAGGCTGCTTGAGAACAAGATCAGTAATATATATATATATATAATTATATATAATATTTTATATATAATGCATATATATATATATACAGACATATTCTTATACCAAAATGGATCAATCAATGAAGTGTGGTTATGTCTGTATAGTCCGGGTCTCTGCAGCAACCCGGCCTAAGAGTGTTGCTGAGTTTGGCTTCTAAGTGTGTAACGACCTCTCCACAGCGAACACTGCGCTCACGTGTCGAGATGAAACGCTTTATGCAAGATGCTCCAGAATCATATCAAGTTACACCAGGCATTGATGGTCAGCTACTGCGCTACTCTTTGAAAATGGAATTAGAGTGTCCAACTCTCTGTCTTACCCTCCTCCATGTTCCTTGAATGGGTCATGGAAATGGGACTTGTCAAAACTGGTCGACTAGTCTTTCAAACGTGTGCATTCGAGAATCCATGCGCCAGAAGCTTGGTCTCCACAAGCGCCATCCACCAGTTGTGATGCCCTGAAAACCACAGTACCACGAGAACCTGATGCCTCATATTCCTCCAGGTTCCCTGCCTCTGGAATCAGCATGGCCATCCGGTTTCTCACCAAACGGCCAATTCGCTTCAAAGCCTTCAAGCCAGGTATGCGCTGTGTGGCTCATGCAAGCCTTCTCGACCAAAATAATGCCTCTTTACAGCAACACCAAATGAAATGGGTAGACCTCACCTGCAATTTCTTACAACATCTGCATGTCTTTTTTGGGCGGCTGGGGTCCTACCCATTGGGGGCCATCAACCTGCCTTGGGCGAACACAACAAAGCCTGCAGACAGCAGTTGGCTGCGTCAGCAGTGTAGCAACGAGGTTTGATTCGACACTTCTGAATCAGTTTCATCTTGGTGGACCAGAGATGCCCTCATGTTCTCTCAGTTCTGAAGCTTTCAACTTTGCGTGAAACGTCGTGAAACACACTCTTGCACTCACCAAGTATTGTCATGTTTTTCCAAAATGTTGGGTCTGGTTTCAGTTCGCAGGCTTGAGTCTGGGGAGTCTTCTACTCCGCATGATACTTGCCAAAGGTATCCACAGGCCTTAACATTGAGAAAGCGTGACAGCAGCAATCAGCGAAGCGCAATATTATGGCTTGAGGGCCTTGGCCAAGCAGTCTAATATCACAATAAAATCCCAGTACAGAGCTGCCTGGGTGAGAGAGAACTTGTCCTTCATGTCCATGTTCTCAGGAACCACGACCTGCCACATTGCTAGAGGCCCTCTGAAAAAATATCATCGAAAAGATAGGTCACCAGAAGCTTGTAGCAATCAACGGCAGGGTATAGACCATATCCACACCATATCCACACCATATCCACACCATATCGACATATATCGACACCATATCCACACCATATCCACATAAGTCACATAAGAATCATAAGATCTTCAAGATCCCATCCTGAAAGCGGCCAGGTGGGTTCTGAATGCCACGGAACTGCATGATCTTGGAGTAGTAGTCCAAGACATCCTGGCGTCGAGCGCCTGGGCTCCCTGGACCGGCCTCTGTGGCAGCATCTGCCATCTGCCCATCTGTTCATCTAAAGCATTCTAAAGCCTTAGGAGAGCTGACATATGCGAACATAATTTCAATGAATTTCATATAATTTCCAGGTAGGGTGAACCAAAATCACAAACAAGGAATATAATAATATAAGGAATCATAGCCTAGGCCTGGCCATCCCTCGTCAATCCCGAAGCCTCGTGATGTCCTGGTTGGCGCACGCAGAATATAACCTTCATATCCATATCCTTTGGGCTACTTGTGGAATCTTGTGGATCATCATGGATCATCCTTGGAATCACGACTGAACAGTCTGCCGCTAGCCCCAATGTCTGGTTGAACGGTTGAACCCCAAAAAATGAGCGCATGCCTTCCACTTTTGAATTTCCTGTCTGACTTTAAACGATACTTTGATGGTGAAGCTCTTCCCAGGACCCTCCTATGTGATGTCGATTGTCTACAGCTGCAAGTATACATCTGTGCTAAATGTGGACTCATGATCTTAGATGCTATTGCAATCTATTGCATATGGGTTTGAAAACGAGCCGTGTTGCAAAGTCAAGAGAACTCGGAGCAACAAAAATCATGTTGCCGGCGAGGTCTGTCCCGCTTGCTATCTGCTAGCCGGAAGATGCGTGCAATTTGCGACGCTTGCAAGACCTGGAAGGTCAGAATGGCCAGCCGAAGCCGAGGTTTTTTACTCTTCCGTGAAACGCACAAACAAAACAAGTATTTGATCTATATATATATATATATGTTGTGTATTTGGATGCTGCTAAGAGCCAAATTTCACAAACATGAAACCCAGCAATTAGCAGCCCGTGCTGGTGTACTCTGGCTATCTCCGGCTTGATCTCAGTGGTTTTGTCGCATCTCCAGGCATCTCCAGGGGGTCCAGCCTGGTAGCTGTCCATGTGCCTCCGCCGGTGCTCTGCAATGCTCAGTGAGCAGACCTCCGGTGCAGGCAACTCACCTTTCCCCCAAAAAAACACTAACTATACGTATAGCTACATTAGAACGCTGCAAATAACAACCTTAAACCGACTGGATCCAAATGGCCATTTAAGCCGTTTCTGAATATTGGGTACACCCTCGATCCAATGAAAAATCGACAATTTCAATCATAGCATCCTCAAAAATATTCAAAAATAAGTACAAATTCTATCAAGTGAACCATTTCAGAGCTTTGGAGTCTGCGAAGTGCCCAATTTTTGGAGACCGACCAGGTCAAACACAATTGGGATCCTTGGGATCCTTGGAGCTCTCGGGTCCGAAGTTGGGGGTCTGCCTGATATCAATCGTCGGATGACAATGACAATGAATAGAGTAGTACCCTCTGGTAAATTAACATAGACCCTGGCAGATAGGGGTTGGAAGACTAGTTTCCATTAAAAAATGGTGATTTCAGGGTCTATGTTTATTTACCAGAGGGTAATGTCTAAAGAATAATGTTGATGATAATAAAAACACTAGTATCATTGCATGGCATATCATTGCTCTATATCCTGAACACCCCCCCAAAAAAAAAGGCACTGGGCCACAGAGCATGCACTTCCACACGGCGGAGAGCTTTGGCCTGCCCGGAAGCAATCAATAGACTCAATAGAGTATTGGTTTTGTCGCATCTACGGGTTGAGGTGTCCTGCCTAAGACATGCCTCCGCAAGCTGTTCAAATTGTGGCTGTTTGGTCCGCAAATTGGTACTGCCATCAAATAGCCAAGATTGAAACCACTGCCACAAACACACAAACATCAAGAGTCTTGAATGGATCTCCTACTGCCAAATATTGATCCATGTGATCTGCAACATTCGTCCAACCGTTGATGGTTCAAAACACTGCCGAGGCACTTGAGATCCTTCAAAACAATCAGTGAATTAGGACCATGTTCCTCCCCCTCAGTGTCAAATTTCAGCCGTCCTCATGCGGTTGTTGTCTAGGTAGTAATAGTATCTGCATGTGTAAGTACAGCACATAATGCATAATTGTGGCAATACTTTCTCTCTCTCTCTCTCTCTCTCTCTCTCTCTCTCGCTCTCTCTCGCTCTCCGATATCAATGATATCAATGATATCATAGCAAAAACGTCCGTGAAGTCCTACTGTTCTGGGATCTCGTGAGACCAGGTGCACACACCTGGAACCAGTCTTGGCCAAGCTGGTACATCATCATGGTCTGCACTTTCCTTTCCTCCTCCTGACATCGGCACCACTGTCTGAGTTTCAAAGTTTTGCACAGCAAATGTCCGTCCAGGATTTGCAGGCCTATACAGTTCTAGGGCTCTGTACGCTCTGTATAGTTTCATATAGACTGGTATGAGAGCAATTGAGGGCATATGAATTGTGTGCCTACGTGTCACCTTCCACCTACACTTCTGTGATGTTGTTTCTACGTGAGAATGCAGTTCTGGTCTGTCGCCAACATCCAATTTCCTACGAATGAACTTGAAAACATCCGTTTTACCCCGAAAAGAACCAGCACTCCTCTTTTCGCAGCAACTCTTTTCTGGTTGCGCTTCTGATACAACATGTATGCCAACCCTCAGTGAGACAGATTGCGTGAAGTTGTTGCTTTGGTAGTTTGACATGTCTCTTACTGGCTCAACTGAATGCATAATACACTAACATAACACAACAGGATCTACCAGCAAATCCATCTGGGCCCCATGCAGATTGAATTCGCACAGCCGCATTGTGTTTTCTCAAGTGCTCCGCGTATCTGCGCAGCCCGTCGAATGACACAAAATACGTGGGACAGAATACCTTTTAGCTGATGTTTTGAGACATAGAATCTGAATCATACACGTACGCATTATCGAAGGAAGTTTAGAAGTCAAACTTCCGACAATATGGAGAGATGAAAAGCAGAGCAGGGCAGAGGCAGAGAGAAGAGGAAGATTGGAAGAGAGAAGATCAGAAGAGAAAGAGTAAGAAGACAGAAGATACAGATGCGCGAAAAGGTAGGAAAGTCGCGAAACACTGTGTTTTTCCAATGATTTGTGGCTCCGGAGGGTCGAAAAGTGGGCTCGCTAAAGCGGCGGGTGCGGAGCCAGCTGGCCACAGGAGCGATGAAAAATTGCACGCCGTTG
>Ga0126342_10003066_pt1 | contig 27164 bp, 34 predicted proteins | sample Cyp1metagenome_FD_92528 | JGI IMG/M metagenome (GOLD analysis project Ga0126342, IMG submission 92528) | Coral microbial communities from Lord Howe Island, Old Settlement Bay, Australia - Cyphastrea 1 metagenome | ecosystem: Host-associated > Invertebrates > Cnidaria > Coral ... | reverse complement strand
TAGAATGCCAGAAGATTTGCCAGATAGAATGCCAGAAGATATGTCAGATAGAATGCCAGAAGATTTGCCATTCAGAAAATGTAAAAATGTCACGGTGGGGATCACACGAAGTAAAGTAATTTTAATATAACCAAATGATTTTGATGTCTTCCTCAAAATGGATCGGCTGCCATGCGCCTCATTGCAATTCTCAAATCTTGCCTTCATCCGAAAAGTCATCCTGTTACAAGCGCTGGGGATGATATCATGTATCATTCTGCTTTGACTCCAAGCGTGTTCGGCAAGTGAGAGGTGCAAAAAAAATGTGAAAGCCAGACTGCGAAGTTGTTTGAATCCCTGACTTTTGGCAAGTTGTGACAATTCTCAAATCCAAAGTTTGTATGACATGGTGAGGTCAGCAAAATCGATAATTTACCTAACTGAATGACATATAGGGTTGAAGTTCTAAGTTCTAACCCCAATCTATCCCATGGTTCATCATCAATTGCTATGAAATTCCCAGAAACATCTCACCATCATCTAGGACCATTTCCTGCCCTCCCCTTCGACAAAAAAGTGCATTGCCAGAATCGAAGTCCGAAGCCCGCGCTCCTCGCTGAAGGAGCGGCTTGCACTGTAGCTGCTTGGAGATCTGCGATCCAAGAAAGCACCTGGGGACGAAGTATCTCTGAGCAGAAACTCTGCCTCCGCCCTGAAAACGATATGTCTTATGGGTCAAAATTCAAAACCGTGGTACCCAAAAGGTACCTTGAAATAGCTGGGATTTATGGATGCTGATTTCCTGATTTCCCCAAAACATGACAATTTGTTGGTTTTGACCCATCCCCATATGTTTTAATGGGAAATCGTAATCACTTTGTTGGATGAGACCATGTGAAACACAAAATGTATTTTGACACCACCAAAGAAAACAAACAGACGGAGATGGGCTGGATTGGCGTTAATCTGCCCAGGCCTATGCAAAGGGCCAAGGCCACAGAAAGAAGTGCAGCATGGTACCTGGCGGCTACTCTCAATTCCCGAGGAAGAAATTCCCCATCTTCCAAATTTTCCAGTGCCAAATTTTGAGGGTCTACCCAATTTCTGATCAAACCCAAACTTGTCAACCCCGAATCGAACTCAAATGGTCGATCTTAGATTTCTCCGCTGCTTTCACAGCTGAGCCGGTTGCATGGGACCATGGCATCAGGCTGAGTCTTCAGGACATATCTTAGGTTTCCCCTTAAACCCGACCCTAAGATACCTTACGATACCTGAAGATACCTTTGGTCTCTTTCTGCCCCATCTTTTTACTGTAGATCCAAAAATTGCGCCCGTGCTCCAAAACCGGGGGTACCCTGGCTGCCTACTCACGGCGATTTGCACTTCCCAATCTATACCTCTTTTTGTTCAAAAACACAACCACACCATAGATCAAATTTGCAAATATTTTAGTTCTTTGGGACACATAGACAACATGACATGTAAATGACCTCAAAATGCTACGGCCCGGTCCATCCTCCATGCATCAAGGTACCAGGAGCTCCACCATGGCAACCTGGAGAGCTCAGGCACTTGGATCAACTTCGCTTCTCCGCTGGGAGCTGACTCCTGGGAACGTAGGGCAACAACTCATCACTTGGGAATCTCTTGGGGGAGATCTTGTGGATCATGTTTTTGAAATCCCGTGTTATTAGACACTTGGGGATTGATCCCCAAACAAATTGGATGGTTCGTTGCAAAAAAAAGGATGCAACTGGTTTTGATGCTGCGCATGTTGCGACTTTGTTTAAAGAGTCTAACTCTGCGCAGGGTGGTCAAACCATGTCAAGCCTCAAACAAAGTGCTGCCAAAACACTTTGGGCAGCTCTCCTTTCTGGTTTACCTCAGGTTTGTAAGGCCCAAACGTCAGGCATTAATGGGAAAGAAACTGGATCCTTCATCTCAACACGATTGCAGGGTGCCTGGATTGCCCCTCTCACGGCGTGGAATCCTGGGGCATCTTTTGTTTGAATCCCAATTTCTCTTTTGATGCTATTCAGAATCACCATATCATGCCATATCTGTTGCAAAAAACAGGTATGAAACTGTGAAACCATATTTTGAAGGGAACATGTCCAGAAATTCCAGCTATTTGGGGACAACAGCAGGGTATCTCGTTGTTTGGGCAGAGCCAATTTGGGTCCAAGGCGCAGGATGCGACGTCAACATGAAACTTTTGCTGCTTAACGTGCCGCAGTTCCCGCTGCAAAAGCTGCTGATCTGTTGCCCAGCCAGCTCCTACGTGACGATTTTTGAGATGATGGGAATGTGTTTAAACTTTGGTGGGGATATCTAAAATAAAAAAATATGAGAGATGAAATGATTAGATATGCAATGATAAAATGATCTTATGATAATGATACGAGTATATGTGCTAATACAGTGGTTTACAGTGATGCAATGATTTAACTATAAGCAAACAATGCTTTGATGAATGTGATATACGGATATAATGACGTATTGATACGGTAAAAAAAACACTACTAGCATTAAAATTCTTGCAACCATGTCATTGGCACAAGAAAATCCCAACCGCTTCGCAGTGGACATGGCGACGGTTGAAATCTGTCCGGAAGGGTCGAAAGCCACTGCGGCAGCGCAGCTTCGCCGAAGAATGCCTCAGGGATTGATGCGAATGTACAGTGGATTTGGGTCGGGTGAAATGGCATGAAGCATCATCAAACTTCATAATACTATATTGATAATTGAAATATTAACCACGAATATTGATCTTTTCACATCTTTTCAATATTCTAAAATCAAGTCTGAACTCAATGTTTAGGACAATTTCCAAGGGTGAGCTTCCTTCATTCCGGGGGTCCAGGCCTCGAGTGGCAGAAAGTAGTTGCGGTCGCCGGGCACCAGATATGTCACCTGGGACACGACTGAACGAAGACAGCTGCGTGTTCCAATCCTGGTTGGTGGTTTCAACCCCTCTGAACAATATGAAAGTCAGTTGGAATTATTCCCAATATATGGAAAAATGTTCCGAACCACCAACCAGAATCATGTTGGGTTTGATGTTCCGATAATGAGGACCGACCAGATATATTCTCGTTGTGGAAGACAAACTAGAATATTGTTGGAACATCACTCCTAGAGTTGGTTTGTTCAACAAAGATATTGGCAAAATCCTTGAACTTGAACATAACAATTCATAGTTCTGAGAGAAAACACAACCCACTACCGCAAAGCTACCGTTTGGGGACGGTAAACCCAGCACCCACAACAATTGTGACTTCCGGGATGGTTTGTTATTGGGTTCCCCAATGCACGTCCAGATGGACCTCCGCCTTTTACAGCTAAGGGACGAAATTCGGATAGCGATTGTATTCTTCCAACCTGGACATGGAGCAACACCAAGGGTGGAAACCACAAACAAAACAACCCCTGATATGCAAAAGGTGAGTCTATGAATAGTTTTTCTAAAAAACATTGAAATCTGTTTTTTGATGTAGGAACATGTTCTCAAATCGTCCCATGCCACAATTGTTACCCTCCGCTCCCCTACCATGAAAATTCTCCACTTCGTAGATATACTATTCTCATGGTTTCCAAAGAAATCTCCATAGTTTCCATCCTTTGAGCGCCCGCAGCCTCGTCATCAACTTCCTCTCAAAGTCATAGGGGGTCAAATCTGCGGGTAACATCTCCGCCATGCACACAGCATTGTAGAAACGCACCCTCAGCAACTGAAGCAGTCATGGCTTGTAAGCTCTTCTCAAGGGGCCCCCTTAGGTACATTGAATTAAGCCAAGTAAACCTCAGACAAGGGCAATAAACATTGCAAGATAGCTGACAGGATAAACATATTTGTTGATTCTCCTTGGTTGATGACAAACAGCTGGCCATACTCGATCAATATTCATCAACCATTCAACACAATCACTGAGATTACCAACCACATCCAACCACCATATCTATCTGTATATTGTACCCTAATAATATCGAAATTATCAATATATATATATAATATTTATACAAGCAGCATACATACCACAACTAGCCCACTCACAGCGCCAGGCGGCTGCATTCGATCCTGTAGTGAGCTGATGGCTGCCATAGTCACTTCCTTATGTCTGGCCATCGTCTGTTCCAGCACCGCCTGATGGTCAGCTTGGAAAAACATGCGGAGATGATCCAAAAAACAATGGGCATAATCATGGATCATCTAGATCAAAATGAAGTATTGTGAAGTATCACAAGTATCAAATTCCAGGAGAGATAACCTACCTTGATTTAACTTGCAACATCAGAGATCGAAGCAAACAGAAGTGAATACAATGAAACAAAACGATCTTGCATGGTTGTTGGTTTAAAGCTGTACCATAGATACAGTAAACCATTCGGATGAGTTTCTCCTTTCCCAACCAGCTAAGCGAGATCTCCAATACCCCTTTCGACAGTACCAATTGTAAATCTGTGCTGGTTGAGTATGAGTTGAACTTGGCAACCGAAAATTTGGATAGCAAATGACAACTGGCTAGTGTTTAGTAATTATATGCAACAGTAATGATACTTCATTGGATGTTTTGAATAACGCACATGCAAGACATATCAAAACATCATTGCTTTTTAGTTTTTAGGTCTTGAATCTTCACCCCCAATGAACTGCAGCTGACGCGTTTGGAACTATCCCCTGGTAATGACGAACGTGCGATCTGGAAACTCTTTGTGATTTTTTTCATAAGGTAAGTCACTGAACTGAATGGGTCATGGTTTCCATGGCCAAAGTGTTAAACTACCGGAGGGTATCCCATCAATATCCCATGAAATCCCCATGTTTAATGGTGAACTCACAATTTGTAACAGTGAACTCCCTATGTTTACTGGAGGGTAGCACACCAGAAACAAACTGTTGGCCAATACCTTCGCCCTCACCATGCAACCTCCACAAATGCGAACGGATGTTATCCAATTTTCTGATCGGACACTTCACAAGTAGATCTGGTATGTGTTGTAAATGTTCAAATCAAAAGGTATATAACTGAAATTATTATATGTTGTTATAGGTAACTACTCCGAAAAATCGAAACTGAATGGAGAACCCCTATACCTATACTTGAATATAATATACATATTTGCGACATTTTGTGGTTCTAAAACTAATGTTTTCCCGTCAATTGTCCGTCACAAACAATCAATGGCCGTATGGATTGACAAAGGTGCGCCCGATTTTCAGTTTCACAAAGGCTTCCGTATGCTCGTCACGATCATTCGAAAAAAAATGGAAGTAAACAACAAAATATAACCACCAACCAGATTCATTAGTTGATACACCTAGTTAAATTATGCAATACTTTTTTTGTTCATTGTTTGTTTTCTAAAATCCATCATTCGCCAGAGCACGATCCAATTTTTATGATTAATATGGACGCACCAGCAAACTTGGTCCCATCACCCTAATTGTCAAATACCTCAGAGAAAAAAAATCCAAAAATTATTCCAATACAGTTCACTAGGGTTTTGTTTAAATTTACTTTATTTTGGTTCACATTGGAGGAAAGGAAAAAAGGGGTTGCATATTGGTTGTACCCAGCTAATGCTGATTAAAAACAGCCTTTTGGTGGATCAAACAGCCACCCAACCTCCGGTAATCACACGTAGCAAAAGGCCAGTAATACCAACCAAAAACAGCAACCCCGAATTTCCTTTTGGATTTCTTAGCAACCCCTTCCATTTAGTTTGGGGATGTCCCAGCCATCCGTTCGGACCTGGATGGTCAGTTCTCCAGCGGCACACTTCTGCTTTGCGTCCGTTTCAAACAGCCCCGTGTCGCACGCACCAAAGCCTGGACGGTTGGTAAATCCACCGGGAAGACCGGACGAAGAGAAGATGGATGGCTGTGTGGCACCACAGAAAAGATGGTGAAAACACGATTTCCACCTGAACAATGTAGGTAATTTTTTCTGATGAAACTGAAGCAGGGGTGAATGTGCCCAGACGCCCGGAATTCAAAAGAAAAACTGCAGCCGCGCTCCCCAATCATGTGGTGAATGTCATTAACGGAAGCACATAGGTTGCTTGAAGGTGAGTTCCACGGAGACTGTTTCGTGGTTGAGCCATCTATTTGAAGAATCTGCTCTTCAAATGGAAAGAAAGCAATATCAATGTATATATATATATATGCATCATATGTAATGACAAAACGCACTCACCACTTTGGTGTCCATAAAAAGGAAACACTGTCATCTTGCAATGCAATTCTGGTAGATCAACATCGATGAACTATTCATGGTCTGGTTGGTGGTTGAGTCACCCCCCTGACCACAAGAAATCGTCATTGGGGATCATCTTAGTCTTTGGTTGATCATTTTCCAAATTGCCATCACTTCGTGGGTACCGCACGCCCTAGTTTCCCTGGTTCGAGGGGGGTTGCGGCTCTCAAAACTCGCTCACTTGCGCACTCAGGATCCAGAATCACCTGGCGTGCTGCGCGCTCAACATGAGGAGCACCTGTGCGCTCAAAACGAGGATCACCTGTGCATTCAAAACCAGGATCGCTTGCATCAACGTTATCATAAGACTAAGATCATATAATCTTGCTTTTGTTCAAAGCGTTGGGAGGAAATAAAAAATGACAGCTCTCCGGGTCATGAACCTATATGCACCATATACATACGGGTCAACCCAATACTTTATTGGTCATACCATCATCCACATGTTTTCACTTTATCATCCGAAAAAAACAAAATGGATCTTGGGATCATGCTGCCCCAGTGGTTGTGATAGGGCACCGGCACATAGGAGTTCCGCGCCCAAAACATGCATGCATACCCTATTTCCATTTTCTTTTAAACACCGGCGCTCGCAATCCCCTGGAGCCCTGCCCTCTTGCCACACCTCGCCGGTTGATGGGTGGAAAGTCGCGATTAAACTGCCAGCACTGCCCCTCCAAAATAAGATTATTTTTTGTATTTCTTTTGGAAGGCCTTTACGAGAAACTCAACTGCCAGAGCAACCAGTCATATGTAACATATACACATTCCTGTCAGTGATTGGACAAGCAAATATGTATAAATGTTCCGATTATTCTTCTTCATCAGTGGCCATCCCTTCAACCAAAAGAAACGTTCTGGCATTTTTCGGCGTTACCGACGCGGACAAATCTTGAAAACTGGTGATATATATATATATATATATATTTATATGTATATATCTGTCTGTCTGTCTGTCTGTCTGTCTGTCTGTCTGTATGTATGTATGTATGTATGTATGTATGTGTGCATGTGTGATTCTGTATGATGTTCTAACTGTACACTGGCCCCGTGCAGAAAAGAACGGAGGGAAAGGAGCAGATGAACTGGAAGGATGAATGGAGACCAATCATGAAACTAGAGCAGCATGAACGCGAAGTAACTGCGCGTGAAGTGGCCCAGGTAGAATCCAATTTGTTGTGCAAGGGGGTTACAATATTTTGGCAATAGCAATAAAAAGTATAAACAGACCAGATGCGAAAAACTAATAAGGCTCCATTTTTGGGGCAGGCCTCGACAAATTACCAGACCGCATGATCTCCTGTGGGTTATCTGACATGAGAAAAGGTAGGTTCAGCTTGCAAGCCAAGAAGTTTGGGCAGTTTCACTGACATCCACCATAAGACTTGGTCCTGATCACTCGAATGGAACCTAACATAGAATGAATCACATTTCATACACAATGGCCATGATCAAACGGACTGCACATGATGCAACTCGTTTCAAATTCCACTAGCAATAGCTTGCGGCGGAAGTCAGCATCCCGCCCAAGCCTCTGCAAATCTGTATCGCAGGAGTCGTCGCAAACCCCAAATCCTGTCAGCAGTATCTTTTATGTTGGCAAAGGTCAGCACCAGTTTCTGAGACATTGGCTCTACTTGGCTTTCGAAAACAATGCAAATGATAAAATTGGGCGAATGTGAATGCCAACCCCATCTTGCCCCAAGACACAATTTGGATGCAATTGTCGTGGTACGATGGCGCTTGCATTCTTGACATTGATTCGCATGGGGTTCACGGTCGTTAATGCTGCTTCAAACGCAGGATCGCTGCCGTGGGCGCTGGTATGGGGCTCCGCACGGCACCACCAATGTCGAACACAATTTATCTTTAAAAACATACCTAACGTGATTCGCTTTGACGCGCTTCGATTACATGTTTTCAGGATTGTTCGTTTTTAAGCAGGGATCGACACAAGCGTTTCCATGTCGCCACCACGCATCAGGTTGCAAACAGGAACAACTTATTTCTCTTATCGTCGCATTCTGGGAAACCTTCATTGCTGGATGTGAGAAAACCGTCCCTACCACGCTATCTACATTTTCGCTAACCAAAACATCTGACACTGCTGAGAACCCGAAGTTTCACAGTTTTTTTGAAACCAAGGCCAAGCACTCAATCGAAGTCCGAGGTCGACTGGGAAATTGCGACACTGCCATGGGAAGCACATATCCCAGCAGGGCTCCAGCATCCGGAAATGGGTCAAAGATCTTTCCAGAAATCTTAGACCCAAATCAAATTCCTGACTTCCAGCGATCCCCGCCATGAATTATCATTCTGACAGTCTATCTAAGATTCGATCTGGAATATGCATGATTGAGACATATGTAGAACATTTGAAAGGACATGCTTTCTACTAGTTTATTCCGAAAATAATGACACATTCTGACATTTTATCTGACGCCGTCCGGGCAGACATAATTTCTAGCATGTGGCTGGCACTCTATCTGGCAGTACTTTTGCCAATTTAGCTGCCATTCTTTCTGGCAAACAAACTGGTATATGTTGAAACAGATATTCTCTGAGATTTTCTGGCAAAAACAATGACATTCTATCTGACATTCTTTGCGCTTTTCTATTGGGCAAACATTCCGTCATTATACTGGCAATATTCTAAATCAAATTTTGGCATTCTATCTCGTATGTGCTCCGGCCCGTTATAGAAAGCAGACTTACGTGCTATATAGAGCGCTTTGATGACATGGCACAAGGGCATGACGCAGAAGATGCGAGTAAAAGGCGGAGAAGAAAAAGAGGAAGGAGGAAAAGGAGCAAATAAGCTCGAGATAAAAGGATGGAAAACCTAGAGGCCCCCAAGTGCCAGGAGGCGAAAACATTTCTAGCAAAGCTAAACGGCCTCACAGCAAGATGTTTGCAATCATGGGCCTGACCATCCAAGATCACGGCTCTGCGCTTTAAAAGGATTGAAACACATGTTTCTTTGCTGTGGCTTGCCCCTCGGTCTGGGGGCGCTCAAGGAGTTCTTTAACCAAAGATTAAAAAGGTCCTCCCTGAAATTTATGAGCGCCGCTACTTCTGAAATTCAACCCTGGGAAATGAACAAAACACATGCATCATCTCAAGGTTTCTTCAACCCCCAGCTGAAACATGCGTTCGGGCTCGAATGCATCTCAGCAGAAACCGCTGCCCTGCAGCGGATCAGTGCTTCGGACACGAACTTGCGAACTCCATTGCGGGCCATAGAACTTGACCGCATCTGGTTTTGAAACTCGACGCAAACTGGCTTGGCAGGGCTGTCCGCCAAAATTGTTTCGAACGATGGCCTCCATAAAAGGATCTTGGCATGTTCAACCATGAATGCGCACACACGCGCACACACACATATATTATATATATATAGTGTGTGCGAATATTTCTAAACATGCCAGATGAGGTCGGAAAAAAATAAATGTCTATATTCTCCCAAAAAGAAACACACATATATATATAATATATATATAATATATTATCCCGGAAAGAGACCCCAAACAATGTGGGGGGAGTAAAAGGATAATGTATGTATTGCAATGTTGTTGATGATGATGAGGATGATGATGATGGTGATGATGATGATAATGATGAATGATGATGATGATGATGGTGATGATTATGATGATAATAATGATGATGAATGATGATGGTGATGGAGGATGATGGATGATGATGGATGATGATGAATGCAGATGATGATGATGATGATGATGATGATGATGATGATGATGATGATGATGATAATGATGAATGATGATGCTGATGATGACGGGCGATGATGATGAAGATGTTGTTGATGATGATGGTGATGGTGATGGTAATGGTGAAATGGTGATGGTGATGATGAGAGGAAGATGATGATGCGGATGTTGAGGAGGAGGAGGAGGAGCAGGAGGAGGAGGAGGAGGAAGATGCTGATGTTGAGGAGGAAGACCGGTCCCAAGACCAGGAAGCACACTTTGTGCGAGCCTGCGCAATCGAAATGCACATGGACATTGCACCAGGGAAAAGTGGCCGACACCAAAAATCCTTGAAGGAAACCACAGCTAGCCGGGTGTCTCAAAGTAAGTACCGTTCCCATGAACTGGAAAAAGAAAACCAATCTACAACCACCGATCAACCACCTTCCGTCCAATAAATCACCTCCAGTGTCTTTGCCCGGCTTGCAGCCTTGGGTAGCGAGAAGCATTCAACCAACCCAGGTCAAGCAAGGGGATGATACAGGAATTGGTGGTGGATCATGCCTTCAATTTTTGTGGCTCCTGGTTTGGAAAGCACAAACAGCTAGATATCAGCACGGCATATGTCTCTTAGACCTGTTGTCAAAAACAAATGACATTGAGTCAACAGCTCAGCTTCTGTGCGTAATGCCCCAATTCTGGAGCCCTTTTTGCTCACATGTGCAACTTGAAGCGGCTGTTTGCCAAATATGTCCCAGAGAATTGCCACCAGGTCCAACTCTACCGCACCACTGTTATCCGCTAGTACGCATGGTTTGGGTTCATAGTTCTGAGCTCCCAAAACTGTATTCTCCCATGACGGAAGATCAGTTCATAGTTTCCACAGCAGTATATAAGTTAGCACGAGGCTCCACTCGGTCCATGCTAGCCACTAACTTGTACAGCTCTTCAGTCATTTCACTTTCGATGGCTGTCTGAATTTGACCCGTGTCGGCAACTTCCCCATCGGACCACAGGAGAAAACAAGTCACAGTCTTGGCTCAGTGAGCATGCAAACCAGAAAAGCAAATGGCAACCTTGAAGCAACTTACAGTACATTCTGGAAGTGATTTGTTTATGAGCCTTAGCGGGCTTGATGGAACATGGTCTCAAATCCAGACTTGGACAAATTACAGCTTCTTGGTGCGCATTTTGCGCTTCGGATGAGCCTTGACCTTCGGCTTTCCTGCAGGCTTCGGCGTAGGCTTCGCCTTTGTCTTTGGTTTATCTGTTTTCTTCTTGGGCTGCTTGAGCTTTCTTTATTTTTGGGGGGTCCTCAACAACCTCATCATCGGTGTGATCTGGCTCTTCCCCTCTTTCCTCAACAAGCGCACGGCGTCCGCTGCCTTCGCCTTCATCACCGCTGACGTTGTCCACAGCGATGGCGGTGTCCCTGGTAGCCAAAGCAGAATCCTGTTGGCGGATTTCTCCAAAGCAACCGCGAACTGGGCTCTGTAGCTCGAGGATCCGACTTGGCACATCGACTCTGTTGCTGCTGCATCAGGTTGATCCATGAGCTGTCCTTTCTCGCTCTCGTCCACGCCTATAGACATCCCCCCGGGTAAGAATGGTTTGGATTCTTGAAGCTGTTGAAAAGAAACTCCGGTTGGTTGGGCCGTCAAACGAGAAAACTACCAGATGAGGGTCAACAAATGGTTGGATGATTCAAACCAAACACCAATAAAATTGCGTGATCTGAAGGTCCACCCATGTGTGGAAAGCGCTCAGATAGACATACGAGGCGCAAAATCGAACGTAGCTCAGGCCACGCCTAAAAGCCACTTTGGCAAACTGTACATCTGCATACAAGTCGACAATGCTGGTGATGCAAAGCGATGAACACAGCTCCTGCAATGGTTTCATCTCAAATCAAAGGCTCCAAAATTGGGGCACCCTGCAGAAATGTGAGGGTTCAAAACAAACGAACATGTTAACATGTTGTTCCCGTTGCCACTGCTTCTCGCGGGATGGTTGGGAATGTCTGCGCAACAAACCAAATAAACCTGATTCCGCATGAACATTTGCAACAGTTTCCACACTTCTCCTCAACAAGTTCTGCAAAGGGTGTCTGCCACCTATTCTCACCACCGTCCCTGGGCTGCTCAAGGCCAAGATCAATTTAGGAAATCCTAATGGCAGAAGGCGGCCTGAATAGAAAACATGGAATCCTTTACTTCAACCAAAAATTCTACCTCAGGTAGAAACATAGCCGGGGCACAGAAGTGGCACATCTGTGAGCAAGTTGCTCTTGCTGGAGTCGCCGAAAAGCACTCTGCGCTTCGTTGGGTTTTCCATCATGTTCAGGAAAGAACTGCTCTTGATCCTCTCAGCGCATCTTCCCGCATCCGACTGGCAGTTGTCAGAGTCCTCATAGCCATGCCCCTCTCGGGCGCAGTCCCCGGCTATGTCGAGACGGACTTCATCCTCGCGCTCTGTCTATCTAGCCATGCCCCTCGTCTGCTCGGCCAAAACCTGTCGAACACTGTCCTTTTGTGCCTCCCAGATGCACAAAATCACTCCTGGCAGCAGCGGTCCTTCAGAGCTCCAGCAGCTCGGCAAGCTCAACTGCGGTGAAATCCACCGGTGCCCTGTTGATGTTCACAATTGCAAGCATGTGGTTGGGCTCTTCAGCCCGCCTGAGTCCCCTGCCAAAGTTGACAGTGGAGACTTAACGGCCCAGGATCCTGGTCCTGGCCGCACGCTCGTATCGGCCCAGCAAGAATTTTATGATCCCAGCATCCAAGTTGCGCTGGGCTCGGGCAGACATTCGAGACAAGAGCCTTGGACAGTTGTAAACCACCTTAGCCAACTATGGCGGACACCCTGTTTGTAAAAATACATGTTTGATCATGATTCAAACTCATGCAATGATTGTATTTTGTTCTGAAGGTTACAAAACCACAAGGCTATGAGAGAACCAGATGTCAACCCTCACTTCTGACATGAACTTCGCAGCAGTCAGGTCAAACACGCTGGCGGGCTGATGGTGCGCCTAATCCCTAATGTGTTCGATCTTTGAATATATTTGATCCACTACGAACCCCTCATGAAGTCGACTCTTGACCCTGGATCTATGGATTTCATTGGGTTTGATTTGCGTGCTATGGTGGTCTTGGCGTCGAAGATCGTCTGCCCGAGCAGAGCGCAACTTGGATGTGGGGATCATACAATTTTGGTGTGGGACGGCTTCTTGGAAATTAATATGGTTGTTTTAACTAGGTTATCGGTTGCGTCCGATGTTGGATTTCAACCAAAAAAAACTTGAGGTTCAGAAATAGGTGCGGAACATGTGGACGGGTACTGACATTGGAAGTTCTATTTATCACATCCCATCCAGCCACCTATCAATTTATGTCCCGTCCCCAGCTACTATGATCACTACTCAGTCTCAGGATGTCCCAGCCTATGTGTTTTTACTTGTTCTGATCTTGTTAACCCGCGTTCTCAGCTGACCCATAGAGTTGGCCATTCGCAATTGGTACGATTTTCGCTGTTTCTAAACTGGCAATCCTGTCACCAATCTACGTTTATAATCCCATCCACACGTTCACCCAGGGTAAAGCGTTGTTGAAGGCAAGTTGGCTCAGATTGTTATCATACTAGATTTCAATTTCGTATCATTATGTATCCTTGTAATGATGTATCACCTAACGCCTCCATCATCTAAATCCATAGCTACGTATGACTGACCTATGACCGGTGACTGATAGCATGAGCCATTTCCATCGGAATTTCATCAAAATTTCAGCACGGGGGAAAGCTTTATTCATTATTCATTGTGCCCGCGGTGACACCCACCATGAATATATAAAAACACAATAAATCAAAATAGAGGAGCAATTCAGTCCATCCAAATTTACGTGCAAGTATGATCCTGTCTATATCCCTATGGAATCATCACTATCTGAAGAAATCTTGGGACGTGTGGAGCGGAGCAGCTCGAGCGTCAAGTTTCGCTATAGCTTCGTAGGTCAGCATGTCATTGGGCCACGCCGTTCACTCCAAACCATGGTGGCGCTCGTGGGCTCTTGAGTGTGCTTGGCTGCCATGTGCAGCGACCAGGCAGGTTCGATTCGCGATCGAACATGTCGGCGACGTCCGCCTTGACCAGGTGTGGAGCATGACCTCTAGGACTCTAGGTCGAGGACGTTCTCCTCTGAGTCCGCTGTGTCTCTGCATCCAATGTTGCCACTGCAGCGCGCTCAGCACCAAACAATTACTTATCGAGATTATACCGACTATTACCAGATGACTATATTCTCAGATTTATTTATCCCCTGCTAAGGTCCTCCTGCCTTCCTGGCCCCCCTGTTGCTGCAAATCCGTCTCTCCAGTCCCACAGCAGCTCGCAAGCGCCAGTCACCAGTCACGGTCGCACCATTCGGCGACGAAGGGATGATGATTGAATGAAATATCAATGTAAAACTACCAATACCACAGTTATTGGGGATCGGGGGATCATCCCATGGGGGGGTGAGATGTTTCCTGGTCTGGTTTTAGCAGACACAGACTAACCAATCGATAACATTGACCTCTTATATCAGTCTGGTCTCTTTATCAAACCATTCGACTATATTAGACTATAAGGATCTATAAGGCTATCCCTCCATATTATAGTTGAAGCCACCCCATATATCATCCACAGTTATTTCCCTTCCCTCCTCCTGTCTCTCTGCTGATTCACCGAGCGCGGCGGCGCAGCGAGGTCTGGTCCCGCAGCCTCAGTGCTTCCCATATATATATATATAAGGTTTATGTAAGGGTTGTGTAAGTGATTATACCTTCAAAATATTGATCAAATAGTGCCCGATTAAAAATGGGAATCCATGATGGGAATTTTGGAAGAAGCGTTTTTCCACATAATTACAGGCCCTATATCTCACAAGCGTTTTATACTTTGCCCCCAAGCCACAAAACGCTTCTTCCAAACTGAACATACAGGACCGCCTGAAAAGGGGCCCGCAAGCAACTTAACAGATACTGAACATTCCCATTTGACGGGTACTGGCGATCTCCCCTCAACAGGTATTATTCGATGCCCGTTTGACGGGTAGGTTCCAAACCCTCGCCCGTTTAGGTAACATAAACTTAGGTTTTGATGTAGGCCCAAGTGATGGCAATTTGGATCACCTTTCAAACACACCCCTAAAATTTCTTGAAATCAGTCGAGTCATGAAAAATATCCCTATCCCATCCCATGAAATACTGCTTGCTTATTAGGTATCCCCAAATGGGTCGAAAATAGGGTATCGATAAATCCACTGGTTCATCACTTTCCAAACCAAAAGAGGTCATTTTCAGAAAATGGGAACCAGGATGGTCTAATGGTCCCCAGTTTCATTAAATGAACATCTGGTACCCAATTTCCAGATCCCAAATAGTCCATCTGCACCTTTTAGCAAAGGGCCCTCCGTACGGCTCGGGAGGATGGCCATATCGGAGTCCATCAATAGGGCTGCGGCCTGGTAACCTTGGTTGATGATGGTTGATGGCTGTGGAAAATGATCCATTTAGTTCAATGATTTTAGATGATTTATGATGATCTACCATGATCTACCTATAAAAAAGGTGATCTTCGATAGCTACGTGAAAAATAACCAGAAGGTAATCATTGTTTGTCAACGCTGGATGGGAGGGGTACCAATTGAGTATCATAGTATCACTGATTGGAGGGTACCCACCCAAATAAATACACCATGGGTGTATGAATCCGAGATTGACATTCATACACGGAAAAATCGAGTGGGATTAATGGCCATCATGAGCGTCAGATGGTAGGAAAACTCGTAGGTGGATCTACCAGAAAAAATGGAAAAAAAGGCTGTCTGCTTCCCCCCTGTTTTCCAAGGATTTTGGCCACACGTGTTCACTCTTCACGTTTCACTGTCAGTGACATTCTTCAGTGCCATCCCAGCATTCCCATGGAAAAAACACGTCAATGGAGATCATGGCGATAAACCATGGGATTCTTTGTGTGTTGTTTCAAACAAAAAACTGAGTTGGCGATGGCAACAAACATCAAACAAACAATGTGGTAGATTCTGCTAGATAATCCCATGGTGAAAGCCAAAATGTGTAAGTTCAATTTTGAAACATATCTGGTTGGTGGTTTCAACCCCTCTGAAAAATATTTATTTGTCAGTTGGAATGATTATTCCCAATATACGATATATATATATATATGGAAAAATAAAATTCATGTTCCAAACCACCAACCGGATATCAAATTTGAGATTTGAGATGTTTCATGATTTCCAGCTATTTAATGCGACTCTGCATAGTGCCCCGAACTTTGCCCCCATGGTACGCAGGGTTGGGTTCAAAACAAATGTCCGGCATGTTTTCTGCTCAATGATCTCAATGTAAGAATGAATCTTTATAATTAATTGCTGTAGGTGTATGTACAGTGTGTATATGCATATACTTGGTACAGTACACAATATATATATATATATATACATACTGTATATAATTATATAATAATATATGTGTAAATATATATAAATATATAATGTATTTATGCACACAGCATCACTATACATGCATGCACATGGTATACCACGGTAACAGTGTATGCTGACATATATTGAATGAGACAATCAGTGCCAAATTATGTCAAACCTACCATCCCCCCAAAAAAGAACGGATGACTTAACACTCAGCCTGACGAATTCTGTGGGCTGGCACCACCACTGGATCGTCAACACCCTACAAGTAATGTGGTGCACCCAATAAACCATCCACAAGTCATCACCATTTTATGGGTGGGATATGTTTACCATCCCCAGTTACTCAATTAGACTAACCACACCCCGGGTTGTCGCATCTCTCCCATTGGATCTGGGCTGCTGAAAGTCTGCAGAATGGTCTCCATCCACAACTGCGCCCCCAGGGCACCAGTGGATGAGCCTGGAGGTGATATCTTCCAACTTTTATGGATATGTAAATATAAATGGATATATAATAGATATAGAATAGATATAATATGATATAAATTATGGATATGTAGATATATGGATCTTGCAGTTGAACAGTTCCGAAACCTAAAACCATAATGTTAATATTGTGGGTAAAACAGTCATAAACCACCCATGACTGGGAATGGTTTATACCACCTGCTTATGGTGATTCAGGGTCAACAAAATCACCAAAAACAATGTTGAGTACAAGGCTTTTGCTACTTCTAGCCTATTCTTCTATGTAGGACTGTGCAGTTGGATTTTTTGTATGGTTTATGGCATTGTTTTACCCACATAAATGATCACGAACATTGGGATCAACGTGGACTCCAGGCACGGTGCAGCACCATCGGGAAGGCATACAAGATTAACACTCAGTGATACCAATTGTAGTATTATTAGTGTAATTGATACAAATTATATTACAATTGTAGATACACTAATTGGCATGTAATTGATATCGTTCTTATGGTCATCATGACAATGATGGCTAATAATTATTGTTTGTAGTATTTTCGTTACTTTTATCATTATCACTTCTATTATCAATAATACGTATATACGTCACCAACCCAAGCTTGGGAATCCAGAGGCAAAGGACATGTAATATACGTCACCAACACACGTCATATATATATAGTACTTATATATATATAATTTCAAAACATATGTAAATTATGTAATTATATACTATAATAGAAGACACAATGACAGTCTCTACCGAATCTGCTTGATGGGTTCACAAGTTCCAAGCCCGCCCGCCCAGCACCTGCAACAACCAGTGATGACAACTGCCCCACATTCTTCCTGCAGACGGGCAGACAATGCATGCGGACCGGTACATCATCTAGCCTTGTGATGCAGCAAACCCAATAATCAACATCCAACTTGGGGATGCTGTAAACCATCCCTTTATGGATTATGGATGAAGAGCGGATGGCTCATTATTAATAACATTGGGTTTACCCCATTATATAATATGACCAGAACGCCAGAAACTGCAAATTGCCCCCATCGGAAAATTCAAATTGGTTAGCATTATTTTCCATTACCCGTTTGATTTTCCACCTTTTGTGTTAACCACATTGGCCCTATTAATTTTTCCAACCAATGTCAACCCTGGATCAATACACCCAAAATGTTGTTTAATTAATTGGGGGTACCATTTAAGTATCATGAACAGTAACAGATGAAATGACTAGTGGGGGAGTATCCCCTAACTTTCATAAACCATGGTTTAGTCCATCCGGGGTCATGATTCAACGAATTGGTTTCAGGGACAGTTTACAGGAAAATTCCATATTTCATGGGGAAATCTGTGGTTCCTGATTACCCTTAAACCAACCCATTGAGAATCATGTGTGGTAATTAAATCACGATTAAATCATGGTTTTCCCATTGAAATCCCATCAAAATCCCATGATTTCCCTATTAAATTCCATTAAACCCTTATAAATCCCATGATTTCCCTATTAAATCACATTAAAACACTATAATATCAAATGATTTCCCTATTAAATCCAATTAAAACACAATAAAATCCAATGATTTCCCTATTAAATCCCATTGAAATCCCATAAAAACACCATGATTTCCCTATTAAAGTCCACCAAAACCCTATAAAATCCCATGATTTCCCTATTAAATCCCATTAAAACACTATAAAATCAATGATTTCCCTCTTAAATCCAATTAAACCCCAATAAAATCCCATGATTTCCCTATTAAATCCCATTAAAACCCTATAAAATCCCATGATTTCCGTATTAAATCCCATTGAAATCCCATAAAGACCCAATGATTTCCCTATTAAATTCCATTAAACCCTTATAAAATCCCATGATTTCCCTATAAAATCCCATTAAAACACTATAAAATCAATGATTTCCCTCTTAAATCCAATTAAACCCTTATAAAATCACATAATTTCCCTATTAAATCCCATTAAAACCAAATAAAATCCAATGATTTCCCTATTAAATCCCATTAAAACCCTATAATTTCCCATGATTTCCCTATAAAACCCTATAAAATCCTTATTAATTTCCATAAGAATCACCGGGGCGTCCTTGCCCATTTCACGGCCGCCAAGGCGTTGACATAGCCGCGCTGCTCCACCCGCTGCAGCTGGCGGTCCAAGTACCAGCGGAGCACGTTGCCTCGATCGCGGGACGCCTGGGTAACTGGGGTAGGATAGTGGTTGATCTACATCAATGGGCTCATACTGGTCTTTAATATTCTTTAATTATATATATATGTGTGTGTGTGTGTGGTTTGTGCCCACCCCACCCCTGTCAGCGCAGCAGGACAGCCCTGCACTGAGCAGAGGGGACGCGCTGGCCCTAAGGGCAACCAGCTTCTGTTCACACCCCCCACTTCGAAGGTGGCGAAACCATTTGTTTTCTTTTTGGTGGTGGCACTTTTGAAGGCCACAAACAGAAGTCCTTTGAGGGGCTACAGGGCAAACATCTGCCTGGGAACGTCTTTAGCATTCGCCCCCCAGAACAGACGCCCGGTCTCACCTTTGCTCAGCTGAGCATGCGAGCTGATGACCTATGTGTGGTTTGTGCCCACCCCACCCCTGTCAGCGCAGCAGGACAGCGCTGCACTGAGCAGAGGGGACGCGCTGGCCCTAAGGGCAACCAGTTTCTGTTCACAATATATATATAATATAATTATAATATGTATATATATTTATAACATGTATATTTGTGTATATTACATATTAACGTGGTAAACCTATATGTCAATAAACCATCTGCAATGTCCAGAAATGGGTTTCTAGCCCTCGGAAATTGGAGGTTTATTATTGGGGGCACCGCCTGCTGAAGCTGACCAGATCAAACGTCTTGGATCAATCACTGATTTCACTTCCACTTTTGCTACGAGGGAACCATGAGTTTTGCAGTTCAATGGCTTCTCCCATCTGAAAAAGTTCCTTGAACCCCAATTCTAGAAGATTCTGGAAGGCTGCTGCTGAGCGTTTAGGTCAATATAAGTTCTGACAGGACTTGTCCTGAGTCAGGATTTTCTGGTCACTTTCGACACGGAAACAATAACCATCAATAAACATACCAGTAACTTAAAAACAATGATCAATCATGAATCATGATCAATCTCAAATCTGACAGCTGAATGAACATCATTTCAATCTCCCATGACTCCCATGTTCCACCTGCGATCCATATCTCCCAGTGCCGGCGGCTTCCCGCCAAGCAGCCGACATGGAGGTCGCCGCTGCAGTAATTGACATGAACCTTTCTGGACGGTAGAGACCCAGGGGCTGATCAGTTCACATCGCATATCGCTTGAAACTACCCTCTGGTTATGACTAACATAGCCATGGTATAGATGGCCCATAGAAATAGATGGTTTACCGTTCTTAAAAATGGCGATTTTCCATGGCGAACTGTTAAATAACCAAATGGTATATCAAAATCATGAAACAACAACATGCATCGAAAGTGCTCTGATACCACACATAAAAAAACAGACATGCAACAGTTGTGCCTTTTGCACCTCATTTGAGCCATACCAGTACTCAAGTTTAACTTATTTTAAGGCCGAATCAGATTGGAAAAGGCTTGCGAACCCAAACCATCAAACTGTCGATTGAATGACAAATCAACAAATCATTGGGTTGGCGATTGAGCTGCCCATCCCAATGCTATCACTTACTTGGTCGTATATAATTTTCAGCATCATTGACAAATTGGAACGTGCGAAACATGTGAAACTACAAGCTAGCGACCTCACCAACAATCTCGCCAGCGATCTCTTCCAAATGCTGGCGCCCCAATCCATGGCAATTTGTGTGAGGAAAGCGAGGGCAAAACCACTTGGTTGACTGAAAAATGGTACCCCAAATCATCATATTCTCATGAAACTATATTACTAAACTACAATTCTTAGGGCCCATCTCGGCCCATCATTCTCAGAGCCAAACATTCACAAACGCCTCAGCTCTACCAGGCCCAGCCGCAATGGTGTAGTCACGGAAAGGATTCGAGACCTTCTCGCGATTGAAAATGCCAAAGAGTGGTTGAAGCACCAAATGTGACAGGCAGGGCGCAGAATCCTCAAGCGAAGCAGCCAGGGACGGCTGGGCCAAGAGAGTCGTTCATCTTGTGGATGAAGCAGGGCAAATTAACTTAAAAGGAAACACCAATCAAGAATCGACTGGTTGGTTGCTTCAACCCATCATAAAGACAGGGGCCAACGGACTCCCTTACCGGAAACATTGACTCTCATCAATCTACCATCTACTTAAACGCGAATTCACTTCCTCAGCATGGGACGCTTTGGAACGAATTGGGGTCATCAAATTAATTCAAACTGGTTGGTGGTTTCAACCCCTCTGAAAAAATATTAGTCAAATGGGAGTATTATTCCCAATATATGGAAACATAAAAAAATGTTCCAAACCACCAACCAGCAAATCATATTGCCCAGTATTGAAGTGACTCAATTCGTGGGACCTTTGGTACCCGTTCTGAGCCATGCGAAGACGTAGGATCTTTGGTCAGCACGCAAGTGATCCTCATTGAAACAGATTGACACCTGAGAGTATAACACTCCCAAAGAACAATCCCAAGGTCTGTTGAACTGTCTTCTTGTATTTTTTGTACAGTCTCATCTTTGCTGCTGAGAGCCCCAAAAATGCACCATGAATTAGTGTAATTAAGCAAGCAGTTTGCTCCCCAACAGTTACATGGGTAAAAAAACGAGATATCTTCCAAATAATTCGTGATGTGTCATTGAAACTGTAGCCGAGCTAAATTGTATATATATATATGACATATATATGTGACCATTTTGAACCCCGCATTTCCTTACTGTTGCTGTCATGTAGATCCAAAAAAGCAGGACCTCTGACATACCAAGGTATAGTTACTGGTATATCAAGATTCTTTCAAGGTCTGCAATTTCTTTATAATAGTAACTATAGCCAAAGTAAATCCAGGTAGATTAAACATACTAAACATACTAATCACATCAAATCACTACCAAACCAACATACTCATCTAAACACTACTAAAGACTACTATACACTACCAAACAAAAAATACTACTAAAGACTAAAAAAGACTACTAAAGACTACAAAACACTACAAAACACTACTAAACACTACTAAAAACTACTAAACACTACTAAAGACTACTAAATACTGTTAATACTACTAAACAACACTACTAAAGACTACTAAACACAACTACACACTACTAAGCACTACTAAGCACTACTAAACACAACCAAACACAACTAAAAACTACTAAACACTACTAACTACTAAAGACTACGAACTATTAAAGACTACTAAAGACTACTAAAAACTACTAAACACTACGAAACACTACAATACACTACAAAACACCACTAAAGACTACTAACTACTAAAGACTACTCAAGACTACTAAAGACTACTAAAGAGAACTAAAGACTGCTAAAGACTACTAAAGACTACTAAAGACTACTAAACACTACGAAATACTACAAAACACTACTAAAGACTACTAAAGAATACTAATCACTACTAAAGACTACTAAACACAACCAAACACAACTAAACACTACTAAAGACTACTAAAGACTACTAAACACTACTAAAGACTACTAAACACAACCAAACACAACTAAACACAACTAAACACTACTAAAGACTACTAAAGACTACTAAACACTACTAAAGACTACTAAAGACTACTAACTACTAAAGACTACTAACGACTACTAGACACTACTAACTACTAAAGACTACAAACTACTAAAGACTACTGAAGACTACTGAAGACTACTAAACACAACCACAACCAAACACAACTAAACACAACTAAACACTACAAAGCACTACTAAACACTACCAAACACAACTAAACACTACTAAACACTACTAAAGACTACTAAAGACTACTGAAGACTACTAAAGACTACTAACTACTAAAGACTACAAACTACCAAAGACTACTGAAGACTACTAAAGACTACTAAACACAAACAAACAGAACCAAACACAACTAAACACTACTAAACACTACTAAACACTACCAAACACAACTAAACACTACTAAACACTACTAAAGACTACTAAAGGCTACTGAAGACTACTAAAGACTACTAACTACTAAACACTACAAACTACTAAAGAGTACTGAAGACTACTAAAGACTACTACAGACTACTAAAGACTACTAAACACTACGAAACACTACAAAACACTACTAAAGACTACAAAACACTACTAAAGACTACTAAAGACTACTAAAGACTACAAACTACTAAAGACTACAATTTACTAAAGACTACAAACTACTAAAGACTACTAAAGACTACTAAAGACTACTAAAGACTAATAAAAACTACTAAAGACTACTAAACACTACTAAACACTACTAAAAACTACTAAACACTACTAAAGACTACTAAATACTGTTAATACTACTAAACAACACTACTAAAGACTACTAAAGACTACTAAAGACTACTAAAGACTAATAAAGACTACTAAAGACTACTAAAGACTAATAAAAACTACTAAAGACTACTAAAGACTACTAAACACTACGAAACACTACAAAACACTACTAAAGACTACAAAACACTACTAAAGACTACTAAAGACTACTAAAGACTACTAAAGACTACTAAAGACTACAAACTACTAAAGACTACAATTTACTAAAGACTACAAACTACTAAAGACTACTAAAGACTACTAAAGACTACTAAACACTACAGTACCTTCTTTTAATCTTCCAAGAGCCAAGCTTCAGCCTCGCGACTGCTGACGTCGTTAAAACAAGCCCCGCCGCCCTGGAAGAAGAGCAACAACTTCTCCGAGGAGCCGGGAATCACCTGCTGAATTCCCATTGATTTCTTGGGAAAACCATGCCTTTCAATACTAAAATGTTGGTAAATATTCCAAACATGGAGCATATGGGTACAATATACTAAAATGGTACCCCCAAGTCACCAAGGTTTTTAATACTAAAACGATCGAAAACGGTCTAATTTGGATGATTGATGATGATTGGGGGGTACCCCCAGGACTTAGGAAACCTCCATTTAGTGCTTGGTAGAGGGTAGTATCACGTGCCAAGCAATCATGAACTAACTGGACATTTTGAAACTACTCATAGCTTTCGAGGAGAATATGAGACTCTAAATCATTGGTATCGCATGGGTATAATAACAAATTTGATGGTTGAAAATCCAATATTCAACCCAATGTGTGAAAACAAAGGGATTTCAACACCAAAAAAATGGGAACGTTTTAGATTTAAGTAGCAACCAACATGGGGATCTGGCTTGACATGGTTTGGGATTAAATGATTTAGGTACTCAAAAATTGGATTCACTTGCAGATCTTCTCCCAAACATGACAAACATCAGGGATGAACCTTTCCCTCAGGTTGGGGTGGGAGACTTCCGCAACGGGGCACCTCTCAGCTGGGGAAAGACCTAAGCCCAGGAAACAGAACAACTACATATCTGCTTGGTGGCTTTAAGCCATTTTAACCTATCCCAAAGAATCTGCGAAGTCATCTCAATCATCCCTTCTGTATGCTTGGAAAAAAACATAGATATTTGACACTTTTGACACCCGATATGATGTGCTTTCAGAAGACAGCAAATTTGGTTTGTTCAATAGCTATCCGCATTGGTCATGTCACCATGGTGACCACGTTAACCCAGTTGGATGGTTTAAAACTAGATTTATGGTTCAAAGCAGCTAGAGGTAGATTCATGTTTTTTTTTCAGTGTTGGAAACCTACGAAATCCAACTCAAATCATGTTTTAAAAATCTTAAAACCAACTAAAGTTCCAACTAAAATCCAACTAAAGGATCCTAAAGTTCCAACAATATAGTTGTTTATTAAAATATCCTAAAGCTAGCTTTCTGGGCCATAAAACAACTAAAGTTCCAACAGTCACATCACTGGTGGCCACCTGAAATCCGTACTCCGGCGAATCGCTAAAAATGCAGCGTGTCGCTCCACCTGTCAAGCGACGTTAGCAGGAAACCCCTGGGAGACATAATGATATACGGCATCTATAATATATACATATGTAGTATAACATGATTATATATAAACATATGTTGTGATATATATATATTATATATATATATGTATATATGTATATATGTCCATGTCCATGCGCTGTTTTTTTTATTATTATATACCTATATCTATACATATATATAATATATATATATAAATAGGATTATAGGTATACATTTATATAACAAACCATCAGGATGGAGTATGATGGGAAATTGCAAGAAGTAGACGGTAACCAGCAAAGGAAATGGCAAGTTTCCGAATCTCCGAACATGATTAAAATCTACTTTCAGTAAGTGGGGTGACCCTCCAAGCACTTACTCCTGGAACTGGGCTGTGTACCACCATCAATCCATATGAAGGAGGCTTATCAAGACATGAAATGTTGGGGACATACCTTGGGATGGGATAAGGCGCTGGGACTTCCCATCACTGAGGCTATCGACTACTTAACTGGCATACACATCCAAGTAGATTCATTGAGCTTTGAGCCAAGACTGGAGACACACAACATTGAGTGACACCAACACCTTGAGTGGTGATTCTGCATAACAGCAAGTCCGAGGAATGATCTTTCACTGAGGCTTTGGTGTGTCAGCTGCAGGTCGCAGGCATACTGCATAGATCGTGTCCTAAACCGGGGTTCCAGGAGGGAGTATCTTTTTTTGTGAGGATCAATGTGCTGTCTACAGAGGCATATCCAATGAAAATCCAATAAAAATCATAGAAAATCCCAAGTTTTCACGGGATTTCAATTGGTTTCAATGGATTTCATCCAATGAAATGCCCGGCACCTGGATAGATCAATGTGCTGACATCGCGAGGCAGTTGCTCCAGCGAACACGAGGAGTCCGTCAAGTGACAGCTGGGCTCACCTCCCACCGTGGTGGGACTGTGTATTCCGATACACGAATGGAAAAGGCTGATAAACAAAATAAACCATGCGATGGGATGGGGTACCTTATTGTTTGATAAAGATGACGATGATGATGATGATGGTGATGATGGTGATGGTGATGGTGATGATGGTGATGATGACGATGATGATGGTGATGATGATGATGGTGATGGTGAATGGTGATGGTGATGGTAATGGTGATGGTGATGATGGTGATGATGATAATAATGATGATGATGGTGCTGGTGATGGTGATGGTAATGGTGATGATGGTGGTGATGATGATGATGATGGTGATGATTATGGTGATGGTGATGGTGGTGTTGATGATTTTGATGATGATGATGATGATGAAAATAATAATGATGATGATGGATGATGATGAATGATGATGATGATGACGATGATGATGATGATGATGCTGGTCATTGTCACCAAAGGCCTGCCAAAGAAATCGCCGCTTCATCGCGGCAAGGACACCGCCTTCAAAAATGCTAAGCACACACACAAACACATGCAAACACACGCGCACACACACAAACAAACAAACGAACGAACGAACGAACGAACGAACAAACAAACAAACAAACAAACACACAAACAAACAAACAAACAATTCCAAAATACGCTGCCGCCTGTTGCAGAAAACTCTGACGATGTGGCGGCGGCTCAAGGACCTCAGAAACAAATGGATGCCAAAAACAACACAATCAAAACGCAAGCAAAAACAAAGCAACCCCCTCCCCCAAAAAAAACAAACAAACAACTGGGAACAGCACATCGTGAGATCTCACCTTGTTGGCCCACACCACGTCTTCGGCGGTCACCTCGAACTCCTGAGCAGCAACGAGTAAGAAGAAAAGACCCTCCCAAAAAAAGAAAGTGCTACAGCGACTTAAAGGTATCAAACCGACCACAAACATTATATAATTAATGCAAGCAAGTAACAACATGGCGAAGAAGATCCTCAACACCGACTGGGCCGGAAAGAGACTCCTGCGCCCAGTCGGTGTACCTCTTGGCCTTGTACCAGAGCTTCGCTGGTACATGCCAGGTGGAGGCGCCATGCTGATCGACACCAGTCCTGCAAGCAAGGAAAAAACACACACCAAAGCAAAGGCTGTACCGACAATCCTGGCAATGGGAAATCCCCTGTAAATTTACACCTGAAAATCTGGCGGATGTTCCACTGCCATGGTTGATTACCAGAGGGTAATGGGTATGTAATGTGATATGCTTCGCCAACTTGATATGATAT